>Ga0066415_1000179_pt1 | contig 11217 bp, 11 predicted proteins | sample LakWasMet21_HOW5_2_FD_59542 | JGI IMG/M metagenome (GOLD analysis project Ga0066415, IMG submission 59542) | Freshwater sediment methanotrophic microbial communities from Lake Washington under simulated oxygen tension - Sediment Metagenome 21_HOW5 | ecosystem: Environmental > Aquatic >... | reverse complement strand
TTCAGCTAATCCTACAGTATTGTGTAGCGGGCAAAATGCTACGTTAAGTTTGTCTGGGAGTACAGGAACTTATTCATGGAGTAATGGCGCCACTACTGCAACTACAACTGTAACTAATTCGGGAATTTATACAGCGACAGTCACTAATTCATGCGGAACGGGTACAACTTCTATCAGTATTTCATCTATACAAACGCCTACGGTTACAGTAAGTCCAACTGCAACATTAATTTGTAATGGACAGTCAGCTATAATTACAGCTACAAGCAATGAAAGTAATTTCAGTTGGAGTACAGGTGCTTTTACCAATACGATTTCTGTTAATACAAGTGGTGTGAGAACGGTAAGCGTATCTAATGCTTGTGGTATAGCCGTAGCCTCTGTTACTGTTTCGCAAAATACGTTGCCGGTATTAAATTTAGCGGCTTCCTCATTAACGATTTGTCCAAATGGAATTGCAACATTAACCGTAACAGGTGGAACGGCTCCCTATATTTGGTCAAATAGTTCAAATACAGGATCAGTAGTGACATCAAATGGAGGAGTAGTTACTGTATCTAATACAAATAGTTGTGGCACGGCAACAGCAAGTATTGCCATCAGTGTGAATCCTGTTAATGCCAGTATTTTGGCAACGCCAGACCATGGTGTAAAACCGGTGACAGTGAGTTTTACAAATAATAGTACCGGAGGTACTACTTATTTTTGGGACTTTGGAAATGGTAATAGCGCTAATACACAAACCGTTAGTTCGCAAACATATACAGACGAGGGGAGTTATACAGTATATTTAACTGTTACCAATGGACTTTGTTTTGATACAGATTCTTTAATTATTAATGTGTATAATGAATACCCAGGCATTACTATACCAAACGTATTTACTCCAAACGGAGATAGTGCAAATGATGTATTTAAAATTACCGGGTATCACATCATTGAATTTAATTGTGTGATCTTTGATCGTTGGGGATTATTAATGTATTCCTGGTCTGATATCACAAAAGGATGGGATGGTAAAACGAATAGTAAGGAGGCGACTGATGGTAATTATTTTTATCTCATAAACGCTAAGGATATTGATGGTATAGAAATTAAAAAACAAGGAACCTTTTTATTAATTAGGTAATTGTATTTCTTTGCCACATTTAAAATGACCTTTTGGACAAGCTTTGTATCCATGCAAACCACAAGGTTTACAATCTAATCCATTCACTTCAATGACTGTAGAATTGGATGCTAATGGATAGAATCCATAAACAGGAACTGTTGAACAAAAAAACGCAGTAGTTGGGGCATTAACAGATGATGCTAAATGTAAAGGACCACTGTCGTTCACGTAATTCATTTTAGCATGCTTCATTAATTCACACGATTCTAAGAGTGCCAATTTTCCTGCTAATATTTGAATGTTTTTATGTGAGCTGCTGTTTTTAATTTCTTCACACAATACTATATCATTAGGAGCACCTAATAAATAAATGGTTTTGTCTTCAGAAATTGAATTACATAATTCAATCCACTTTTGTTTTGGTAATTGCTTTGTGAACCAAACGGATGAAGGAGCCATTGTTACAAATGGAGTAGAAACAAAAGGTTCTATTTTTTGAAAGTGTTTAAACGTTGGGTATAATTTGGGCTTGGCAATTGTTTTGTCAGTAATGTCTTCGATCAGATCATTATAACGCATGATCTCATGTCGTCCATCGCCAATTTTATGTGGTGCTTTATGATTGAATAAAAATGAAAACGGATTTTTATTATAACCCGAAGTGTAAGGCGCTTTTGAAAATGCAGTTAAAAAACCGGAACTTGCAAAGCGGTGTAAATTAATAACGGTATCGAATTTTTGTTGACGAATGTATTTTAATAATTTAAATAGACTTTTATATTTTCCTTCCTTTTTATTCCAAACTAATAACTGATGTAAAAAAGGATGTTCCTGATAAAGAGACTCATTACCTTTTCGTACCAATAAAGAAATCTTTGCCTGAGGAAAAAATAAATGTAGTTTTTCTAATACTGACGATGCTAAAATAGCATCGCCAATAAAAGCGGTTTGAATAACGAGTATGTTCTTATGATTCAAGAAATATTATACAGCAACATTATGTTCACGTAACGCATCATTTAATGATGTTTTCAGATCTGTACTGGCTTTTCGTTTTCCAATAATTAAAGCACAAGGCACTTGATATTCGCCTGATGGAAATTGTTTAGTGTAAGAACCCGGGATAACCACGCTTCTTTCAGGAACAAATCCTTTCGTTTCAATAGGAGTGGGACCAGTAACATCAATAATTTTAGTTGACATGGTTAAACACACATTAGCGCCTAGTACAGCTTCTTTGCCAACATGAACACCTTCTACTACGATGCAACGAGAGCCGATAAAACAATTATCTTCAATAATAACCGGTGCTGCCTGAACGGGCTCTAAAACTCCGCCAATACCAACGCCGCCACTTAAATGCACATGTTTCCCAATTTGAGCACAACTTCCTACAGTTGCCCAGGTATCTACCATGGTTCCTTCATCTACATAAGCACCAATATTTACAAAACTAGGCATCATAATTACTCCTTTAGAAATGTATGAGCCGTAACGGGCAATCGCTCCGGGAACTGTTCTAACACCAGCCTCAGCAAAATTGGTTTTTAACTTCATTTTATCATGGTACTCAAATGGTTTTAACTCCATAGTTTCCATTTGTTGGATCGGAAAATATAAGATAACCGCTTTTTTGATCCAGTCATTTACTTGCCACGTACCATCAGCTTTTGGGTCAGCTACACGTAGCTTTCCTTTATCCAGATTTTCTATTATTTCGCGAATAACCTGTTGATTAGCTGAGTCTTTTAATAATTCTCGATTGTCCCAAATGGACTCGATCAATTTCTGCATAAAATTTACTTTAAAATTTTGTTTGCAAGTTAAGTAAAATATGTATATTTGCACTCCAATTTTTTGGATTGGTTGTGTAGCTCAACTGGATAGAGCATCTCACTACGGATGAGAAGGTTTGGGGTTCGAATCCCTACACGATCACAATAAAACCCTTTGAACTCAGAGGGTTTTATTTTTAATAAATGGTGAGGTAGCTCAGTTGGTTAGAGCATCGGATTCATAACCCGAAGGTCAGGAGTTCAAATCTCCTTCTCACTACTGATAAAAGGTTGTCTTTTCGAGGCAACCTTTTTTATTTAAAACAATCTTGGTTAGAGTATCGGATTCATACCCTTCCGCATAATCGGAAGGGCACGAGTTCATCACGCTATTGCGTGACCTTCTCACTACAAGAAAGGTTGTCATAATGACAACCTTTTTTTATTAACCATTCTTGTAAAACCTTCTAATATTTTTCTATCTTTACTTGAACTTTAGGGGTGCTGATTTAGCTGAGATATACCCTTTGAACCTGATGCCGTTAATGCCGCCGTAGGGAAAAGTGAAATGACTCTCCGTATTCCGTCATTCCTAAAGTGTAAAATATAATTGGGAATGGAAATTATCTTAAATAATCAATCACAAATTATTAGCGAAGATTCTACACTTCAGGATATTGTTTTGGTTCAATTAGGCGATAAACAAAAGGGTGTTGCTATAGCTGTAAATAATGTGGTGATTCCTAAACAAGCATGGCCTATTACAATAGTTAAGTCTAATGACAATATATTAATAATTAAAGCCACACAAGGTGGGTAGTCCATTTTAAAAACCAATAAAATTAATATATGAAAAGTATAACAGTTTTTTGTGGATCGAGTTTAGGAACAGACAAAGCTTTTGAAAAAGAGGCTATTCTCTTAGGCGAAACGTTAGCTAAACAAAACATAGGTTTGGTATATGGTGGTGCAAAAGTAGGAGTAATGGGTGCTGTAGCAGATGGTGTTCTTCAGGCAAAAGGAAAGGTTATAGGGATCATTCCTCAGTTTTTAAGAACCAAGGAGGTGGCTCATGAAAATTTAACCGAATTAATCATGGTAAAAACCATGCACGAACGCAAAACTAAAATGTATGAGTTGAGTGATGGCATCATTGCTTTGCCAGGTGGTTATGGAACAATGGAAGAATTATTTGAAATGCTGACTTGGGCACAATTGGGTTTACATCAAAAGCCAATTGGATTATTAAATACCAATGGTTTTTATAACGACTTAATTCGTTTAATTGAAAACATGGTTGACAAAGGTTTTTTGAAACAAATTAATCTGGAAATGTTAATTGTGAGTGATACTGTCAATGACCTTTTAATTAAAATGAAGAATTACAAAGCGCCAACGGTGCAAAAATGGATAACAAACGAAACAACATAATTTATTAAAATAGCAGAAATGAGTAAACAAGACAAAACCCCGGAACAACAAAGCATATCTACCGGACCAATCAGTGGTTCAAGAAAGATTTATGTTAATGGAAAAATCCATAATATTAAAGTAGCGATGCGTGAAATCACGTTATCACCTACAAAATTATCTAATGGTAAAGTTGAGAACAATGCACCGGTAACAGTTTATGATGCCAGTGGCGCTTATACGGATGTTGATGCAACAATCGATATCAGAAAAGGGTTACCTCGTTTGCGTGAACAATGGATCTTAGATCGTAATGATGTTGAGTATTTAACTGAAACATCTTCTGAATACGGCAAAGAACGTATGAATGATACGTCTTTAGATCATTTACGTTTTGAACACATTAGCAAACCTTTGAAAGCAAAAAAAGGAGCAAATGTTTCGCAATTGTATTATGCTAAAAAAGGAATCATTACTCCAGAAATGGAATACATCGCCATTCGCGAAAACCAACGTTATGATGAATTAAAAAGTCAGGTTAATGGTCAATACGAAATGTTAAGCCACCAGCATGCAGGTCATAGTTTTGGTGCTAATACTCCAAAAGGTTTAATCACTGCTGAATTTGTACGTGATGAAATTGCGGCTGGTCGCGCGATCATTCCTAATAATATTAATCACCCTGAAAGTGAACCAATGATTATTGGAAGAAATTTCTTGGTGAAAATTAATGCTAACATTGGTAATAGTGCTGTAACATCAAGTATTGAAGAGGAAGTTGAAAAAGCAGTATGGGCTTGTCGTTGGGGTGCTGATACGATCATGGATCTATCAACCGGAAAAAATATTCACGAAACACGTGAGTGGATCATTCGTAATTCTCCGGTGCCAATTGGAACAGTTCCAATTTATCAAGCTTTAGAAAAAGTAAATGGTAAAGCAGAAGATTTAACCTGGGAAATTTTTAAAGATACCTTGATCGAACAAGCTGAACAAGGTGTTTCTTATTTTACAATCCACGCCGGCGTATTATTACGTTACATTCCTTTAACGGCTAAACGTGTTACAGGTATTGTATCTCGTGGTGGTTCTATTATGGCTAAGTGGTGTTTATCGCATCACAAAGAAAATTTCTTGTACACTCACTTCGAAGAAATTTGTGAGATCATGAAAGCATACGATGTGGCTTTCTCTTTAGGAGATGGTTTACGTCCGGGTTCAATTGCTGATGCAAATGATGCAGCTCAGTTTGGCGAATTAGAAACGTTAGGAGAGTTAACAAAAATTGCATGGAAGCATGATGTACAAGTAATGATCGAAGGACCAGGACATGTACCAATGCATTTGATCAAAGAAAATATGGACAAACAATTGAAAGAGTGTCATGAAGCACCTTTCTATACTTTAGGGCCATTAACTACTGATATTGCTCCTGGTTATGATCATATCACTTCAGCAATTGGTGCTGCAATGATTGGTTGGTTTGGTTGTGCCATGTTATGTTATGTAACACCAAAAGAACATTTAGGTTTACCAAACAGAAAAGATGTAAAAGATGGTGTAATCACTTATAAGTTAGCAGCTCATGCGGCCGATTTAGCAAAAGGACATTACGGCGCACAATACAGAGATAATGCGTTAAGTAAAGCACGTTTCGAATTCCGTTGGGAAGATCAATTTAATTTATCATTAGATCCGGATACAGCTCGTGAATTTCATGATGAAACTTTACCGGCCGATGGCGCTAAGGTTGCTCACTTCTGTTCAATGTGCGGACCAAAATTCTGTTCAATGAAAATTACGCAGGAGATCAGAGAATCTGCAGAGAACGGGATGTTTGATAAATCAGAAGAATTTAAACAACAAGGAAGTCAGATCTATTTATAATGATCATTGTTATTTCGGATATTGAAATTTTTGCAAACGAAGCAAACATCGTCAATCTTTTATTTGATGAAGGATTGATGATGTTTCATTTGCGAAAATACAATAACAGTCAATCTGAAATAACTGATTTTTTTAAAGAAATAAAGCCTGAATACCGTAATAGAATTGCACTACATCAGTTTCATGAAATGGCGAATGAGTTTGGAATAAATCGTTTACATTTTTCTGAACAGGATAGATCGCTAAAAAAAGAAAGTGATTTGCAGGAATTGAAACAACAAGGATTTATTTTGTCTACATCAATACATACGATTGATGAGTATAATATATTATCGTCTTGTTTTGATTATGTTTTTATAAGCCCTGTGTTTGATAGTATTTCAAAACCGAATTATAAAGCTCAAATTTTTGATCTGAGTTCAGTAAATAAAAAAGTAACTGCAAAGTTGATCGCACTTGGAGGCATCACAGCCGAAAATTGTACTCATGCTTTTGAAATGGGATTTGATGGTATTGCTTTATTAGGATCTATTTGGAAGAGTAATGATGCGGTTAGAGAATTTAAAACAATAAAAAATCAATGCAATACAATCGCCCAATAGTATTAAGCATAGCTGGTTTCGACCCAAGTGGTGGTGCCGGTGTGTTGGCGGATGTGAAAACATTTGAACAACATAAGTGTTTAGGCATGGGTGTGATCTCTGCATTAACAATTCAAACAGAAAATAAATTCATTAATGTGGAATGGATGTCGTTTGAAAAAATGACGGAGCAATTGCAACCACTTTTAGAAAACTATCAGATTGAGTTTATTAAAATTGGAATTATTCAAAATATTGAAGTGCTTTTGGAACTGGTACTTTGGATCAAAGAAAAAAACAGTTCGGTGAAAATCATATGGGATCCTGTGTTAGCGGCTTCAAGTGGGTTTGCTTTAATCGAAAAAATAGATCAGGAAACCCTTATTAAATTATTGAAAAATATTTATTTGATCACACCTAATACAAATGAAGCGATTGCTTTAACTCATCACACTAATGAGAATGATGCGGCTGCGTTTTTAGCACAGTATTGTGCTGTGCTTTTAAAAGGTGGCCATAGCGAGCAGGAAAAAGGAGTTGATTATTTGTATTCAGAACTGAATGTTATTAAGATCATCGGTTCATCAGAGATTGTATATTCTAAACATGGTTCGGGCTGTATTTTGTCGTCTGCTATTACAAGTCAATTAGCATTAGGTCACAGTTTAGAACAGGCATGTCGAAATGCAAAAATATATATCGAGAACATTTTAAAAAGTAACACTAACTTATTAGCTTATCATGTACAGTAAACTACAATATATTTCGCAAGGGACTACTTACGAGGAACAATTAAATAATATTTATACGGCTCTGGACGCAGGTTGTGATTGGATTCAATTGCGTTATAAAAATCATCAGGAAATGAGCACAGGTTTTGTGGCTGAGAAAGCAAAAACTCTTTGCCAAAAGTACAATGCCACTTTTATTTTAAATGATTTTGTAAATATTGCTAAAGAGATAGATGCGGATGGTGTACACTTGGGGCTAACAGACATGTCGGTAGCTGAAGCCAGAGTAATTTTAGGAAATGATAAAATTATTGGAGGAACGGCTAATACATTAGAAGATGTTTTAAAACGTATTGAAGAGAAATGTAACTATGTTGGTTTGGGACCTTTTAAATTTACTACTACTAAAGAAAAATTAAGTCCGATAATAGGTTCACAAGGTTATATAGATATTATCAATGCATTAAAAGAGCGCAATTTACAAATGCCTATTTATGCCATTGGTGGTATAGAAGTGAGTGATGTGGATGAGATTATGAACAGCGGCGTTCATGGAATTGCCGTTTCAGGATTAATTACCAATCATAACAATAAACAAGAGTTAGTTGAACAATTAAATACACTACTACATGTCATTGCTTAAAATTGCCAATAAAGAATTTCATTCTCGTTTGTTTTTGGGTACCGGAAAATTCGGATCCTCACAACAAATGGAAGATGCTGTTTTAGCTTCGGGCTCGGAGTTAGTGACGGTTGCCTTAAAACGTGTTGATCTGGAAACAGAAACGGATAATTTGTTATCTCATTTGCAACATGCGCATATTAATTTGCTACCAAATACTTCCGGAGTGCGTAATGCAAAAGAAGCGGTGTTTGCTGCACAATTGGCTAGAGAAGCGATGGAGACCAATTGGTTGAAATTAGAGATTCATCCTGATCCGAAATATTTATTGCCGGATGCGGTTGAAACATTGAAAGCTACAGAAGAATTGGCTAAGTTGGGTTTTATTGTATTGCCATACATTCACGCCGATCCGGTATTATGTAAGCAATTAGAAAATGCCGGAACAGCTGCGGTGATGCCGTTAGGCGCCCCCATCGGAACAAACAAAGGCTTGCGTACGATTGATTTTTTAGAAATTATTATTGAACAAAGTAAAGTGCCGGTAATTGTAGATGCAGGAATTGGTGCGCCCTCTGACGCTGCAAAAGCTATGGAAATTGGAGCTGACGCAGTGTTAGTGAATACAGCCATTGCTGTAGCGGGTAATCCAAAACAAATGGCACATGCATTTAAATTAGCTGTAGAAGCAGGACGTATGGCTTTTGAAGCAAGATTAGGAACAATTAAAAAACACGCAGAAGCAAGTAGTCCTTTAACGAGTTTTTTAAATGAATAAAATGTTTCTCGCAGATAAGGCATATAGAACAAATTAAATCACATAGACACATAGAAAACAAAGAAATAATATTATAACCAAAACTATGTTTTCTATATATCTATATGGTTAAAAAATCTCAGAGAACTCTTTAACTCTGTTACTCTGTGTTGAAAAAAATAAAAAATGGACTTTAAACAAATATTCGAATCATATAATTGGGAAGAAGTGAAAGCTTCTATCTACTCTAAAACATCACGTGATGTGGAGCATGCTTTAAGTGCATCTAAATTTACCTTAGAGGATTTTAAAGCTTTACTATCTCCTGCCGCTGAACCTTACATAGAGCAAATGGCAGGCAAGGCACATGCTCTGACAAAAAAACGTTTTGGCAAAACCATACAATTGTATGCGCCTATGTATTTAAGTAACGAGTGTAATAACATTTGTACGTATTGTGGTTTTAGTTTGGATAATAAAGTGAAACGTAAAACACTTACTGATAAAGAAATTTTACAGGAAGTTGAAGCTATTAAACAACAAGGTTTTAACCATATTTTATTAGTAACAGGCGAAGCCAATCATACCGTACACGTCGATTATTTTTTAAATGCCATTAAATTAATTTCACCTCACTTTGCAAATATCTCTATTGAGTTTCAACCTTTGGAAACTGATGAATATAAAGTGTTGCACGAAGCCGGAGTGTATTCGGTTTTGGTGTATCAGGAAACGTACCATCAGGAAGTTTATAAAACCTATCATCCTAAAGGGAAAAAATCAAATTTTAATTACCGACTTGAAACACCAGATAGAATAGGGGAAACCCACATGCATAAAATTGGCTTAGGTGTGTTATTAGGTTTGGAAGATTGGAGAGTGGATTCCTTTTTCTGCGCTTTGCATTTAGATTATTTGCAAAAAACATATTGGCAAACTAAGTATTCTATTTCTTTTCCGCGTATGCGACCGGCCGAAGGAATTATAGAGCCTAATGTGATTGTGACTGACAAAAACTTAGTGCAAGTAATGTGTGCTTACCGTTTGTTGAATGAAGATGTTGAATTATCGATCTCAACCCGAGAATCAGAAAAATTCAGGAACAATGTCATTCCTTTAGGTGTTACATCGATGAGTGCTGGTTCTAAAACCAACCCCGGCGGTTATGCTGTGGAGCCTGAATCTTTAGAGCAATTTGAGATCAGTGACGAACGCAGCTTGAAAGAAATTGCAGAACTTATTACGAATGCTGGTTACGAGCCGGTGTATAAAGATTGGGACCAAAATTTCAAATAGTATGCTGACGAAAGAGGAGATGAAACGCTACATGAAACAGGTGATGCTGGATGATATTGGCATTAATGGCCAGATAAAATTAAAGCAAGCTAAAGTAGCAGTTATTGGAGCAGGAGGTTTGGGTTGCCCGATTTTACAATATTTAACGGCTATGGGAATTGGCACTATCGGTTTGATAGATTTTGATACCGTAGATGAATCTAATTTGCACCGCCAGGTTTTATATACCTCTGAGAATGTTGGTCAAAAAAAAGTGGAGGTAGCGTTTCAAAAATTATCCCAGCAAAATCCTTTTATTAGCTTAATAAAACACAATGTTTTACTGGATGAATCTAATGCAACAGAACTTTTAAAAAACTATGATATTGTGGTGGACGGTTGCGATAATTTTGCTACCCGCTATGTAGTAAACGATGCCTGTGTAACCTTAAATAAGCCATTGATCTATGGGAGTATTTTAGCCTATCAGGGGCAATTAGCCGTTTTCAATTATATAGGAAGTAAGAACCTGAGGGATATTTTTCCGGAAGCGCCAAATGCAGAGGATGTTCCCAGCTGTTCAGAAAACGGGGTTTTGGGAATAGTGCCCGGAATAGTAGGTTCTATGATGGCTCAGGAAACCGTGAGCGTTATCTTGGAAAGGCCAGGTTTGGTTAATACCCTTGCTATTATTGATACTTTGAGTTATTCGGTGACAAAATTAGCCTACTAAAAGGCTTGGTCATAGTCAATTTACCCTAAACCAGATATTTGTAGGATGGCGATGGTCGCCTTAAATTTTACAAAAAAATAATGCAAATTAAATTTGTTTAAACCAATACACTGTATAAATTTACATGGTTATTAAAACGATAAAAAATGGATAGATTAAAAGATAAGTTTCGTGAAAAAGCAGTGCCTTTAGCGGCAGAAATTAAAGATATTATCAAAAATCATGGTGATTTAAAATTAGGTGAGATTACTGTAGCTCAAGTATACCAAGGAATGAAAGGTATGATTGGTATGGTAACTGAAACTTCTAAATTAGACGCTGAAGAAGGAATTCGT
>Ga0066415_1000178_pt1 | contig 11230 bp, 10 predicted proteins | sample LakWasMet21_HOW5_2_FD_59542 | JGI IMG/M metagenome (GOLD analysis project Ga0066415, IMG submission 59542) | Freshwater sediment methanotrophic microbial communities from Lake Washington under simulated oxygen tension - Sediment Metagenome 21_HOW5 | ecosystem: Environmental > Aquatic >... | reverse complement strand
AAATACAGATCCGATTCTGTGATTTTTGTAAACTTATCTTTTGTCGCTTTAAAATCAAGAGCAACATAATCAATTTGATTTTCTTTTATTAATTGTTCTAACACTTTAGGTTTACTACCGTTAGTGTCAATTTTCACTAACAAGCCAAGCGACTTAATTTCTTTGATAAGAGCAATAATGTTTTTGTGTAGTGTGCATTCGCCTCCACTTAACACAACTCCATCCAATAAATTTTTTCTTGTTTTTAAAAATTTCAGTGCCTCATTAAAAGACAATTTTCCTTTTCCGAAAACGATATCAGGATTATAACAGTATACACACCTCATATTACAGCCTGCAAACCAAAGTATGCAGGCTGTTTTATCAGGATAATCCAACAAAGTAAAAGGTGTAATGCTATAAATAGGTTTAACTACATCTGTGCTCTGCAAATTGTGTTCGCTGTTTATGTTCTCCTTTTTTTCCAATGTTAAAACTTTCTACTGGTCTGTGATATCCCATTACTCTGGTGTAAACCAGGCATTTTGTGCGTTGCAAATTATTGTTTTGCAACAACTGAGTGTTGTTTTGTGTGTTCATGGTGTGTATGATTAAGGGTTAATTTTTCTAGTAATATTTCATCGCATTTAGGGCAGTATTCGTGTTCGCCTGATAAATAGCCATGAGTAGGGCAGATACTAAATACCGGCGTTACAGTAATATATGGTAATCTGAAATTTGACAACACTTTTTTTACCAAGTTTCTGCAAGCTTCGGCAGAGCTTAATTTTTCGCGCATATATAAATGTAAAACTGTTCCTCCGGTATATTTGCACTGTAATTCATCTTGTAACAATAAAGCTTCAAAAGGATCGTCTGTATGATTTACAGGTACCTGAGAACTATTGGTGTAGTATATGTTTTCGTCTGTTCCGGCTTGAATAATATTTGGAAAACGTTTTTTGTCTTCTTTTGCAAAACGATAAGTCGTTCCTTCAGCAGGTGTAGCTTCTAAATTATATAAATTACCAGTTTCTTCTTGATACAGTTTCATCTTTTCGCGAATATGCTCTAATATTTTTCCGGCAAACTCAATTCCGCTTTCAGTGGTAATATTATCTTTTTCATCTGTAAAATTTAAAATCATTTCGTTGATCCCATTTACACCAATAGTTGAAAAATGATTTCTGAAATGAGATAAATATCTTTTTGTGTAAGGATACAATCCACGGTCATACATATCCTGAATGAATACTCTTTTCTTTTCTAAAGTTGATTTTGATATTTCTAAAAGAAAATCCAAACGCTCATATAAGGCATTTATATTTCCTTTGTATAAATAACCGAGTCGAGCCATATTAATAGTAACAACACCAATACTGCCGGTCATTTCAGCACTTCCGAATAAACCATTGCCCCTTTTTAACAGCTCTCTTAAATCAAGTTGCAAACGACAACACATGCTTCTAACCGCATTTGGTTTATAAGCTTTTTCGTTTTCGATCTTATTGCCTTGATCATCTAAAACATATTGGCTTCCAATAAAGTTTTGAAAATAGGAAGAGCCAATTTTAGCTGTGTTTTCAAATAGAAGATCTGTGTTTTCTCCATACCAATCAAAATCTTCGGTAATATTTACAGTTGGAATTGGAAAAGTAAATGGCTGACCTTGAGAATCCCCCTCTGTCATAACAGTGTAATAAGCTTTATTGATCAAATTCATTTCTTTTTGAAAATGCTCATATCTTAGATCGATCAAATTATCAACGCCACGCTCTTTTGCAAGCTCAATAAGTTTACTATCGTTTACTGTTTTGAAAAAATGATTGTCATTTTTTGTTGGAATTTGATCTTTTAAATCAGAGGGAACAACCCAATCTAAAGTAATATTAGTAAAAGGTGATTGTCCCCATCGAGCAGGTACATTAAGATTGTATACAAAACTGCGTACGGCTTTTAATACTTCTTCAAAGGATAGTTTATCTTTAAATACATAAGGCGCTAAATAAGTATCAAACGAACTAAATGCTTGTGCTCCAGCCCATTCACTTTGAAGTATACCTAAAAAGTTTGCCATTTGACCAAGAGCCTCTCTAAAATGTGATGGAGCTTTGCTTTCTACTCTGCCTCTGATTCCGTTGAATCCATCATTCAACAATGCTCTTAAACTCCAACCTGCGCAATATCCGGTTAAACAATCCAGATCATGAATATGAATATCGCCATTGCGATGTGTTGCCCCTTCTTCCGGAGAATATACCTTGTCCAACCAATAGTTTGCTATCACTTTTCCGGCAACATTATTTACTAAGCCTGCGTTTGAATAAGCGGTATTTGCATTGGCATTAATTCTCCAATCTGTTTGTCCAATGTATTCCTCAATTGTTTGAGTGCTATTAATGTATGTTGTATTACTATCAATGTTACTGGTGATCTCTCGTTGTAGTTTGCGAGTGTGTCTGTAAAGCATAAAAGATCGCATGACATCAAAATAATTTTTTGAAAATAATTGTTTTTCAATGATGTCCTGAATCTCCTCAACACTCCATGTGTCTTTAAAATTTAATTCAGAAATCACTTCGTCAAAAATCACTTCTTCATACTTTTTATTTACACTTTGAAATCCTTTGAGGATAGCTTCTTTAATTTTAAAAAGATCTAAAGGCTTGTATTCGCCATTTCTTTTAATTACATATTTTTCCATGGTATATTTTTTTAAATTCGGTTTGGGCAATATATTTACACCCTAAAAAATCAGGTTTTTCATTTTAATACTAATTTTGGTTCGGTAGAGTAGTTCGAAAGTTAAAGTTTAACAGTTTGAAAGCTTTCGCTTTTTTGTTGTTAGTTTCTCAAACAACTTAATCCTTCTATGACGCTATTTGACATTTCTGCTAGTGTTGTTTTTTCCAGCATTGTTAATATATCTTTTTTTATATGTTTGTATTTATTATGAACGGGACAAGGGTGCACTTCAGAACATTTACTCAAGCCTAAAACACACCTGCCTTCGTGCAATGTCCCATCAATTGCTAAAACTATTTCAATTAACTTCGTTTTTTTAATCTTCTTTAAATCAGCTTCAAAACCTCCGGTTGACCCTTTAACGGAAATTATGATATTATTCCTTACAAGCGTTTGCAATATTTTTGCCGTAAACGCTTCCGGAGAATCTATTTCTTTGGATATATCCTTTAAACTTGCTCTATAACCATTCATAGATTGTTCGGCAACATATACTGCCGCTTTTATGCCATACTCACATGCTTTTGTAAAAATCATAACTCAATTATTAATAACAAAAATATAATTAAAAAAATCATCTCGGACAATTATATCCGAATAGTTATAAACAAATAAATGTAAATATTAAAAGTTGGTATATTTATGTATTAACTGATTTTTGTCATGCAAATAAGATGTGTATTGACTTACCTTTAATACAGGATTTTTTTAAATAAAAATAATGCGTAAGTATTGTAAAATAGGATTGGTTTTAATTTCAATTAATTTTTTGATCTCTTGCAAAAAAGACACTATTTCTTACCCTTCCAATTACTCAAAAGCAAAAGTTACCGTTTCTTTAAAATGCGATAATGCAAGTGTGTATTTTGATTCTATCATGAATATTAATGCATCCGGAAATGTCTATAGTGTTAACACCGTTAATTTTTATATTTCAAATATTAAATTAAAACGAGATGATGATTTAATATATAGCTGTAAAAAAACAATATATATTGATCCGTCATTAACTTCAAAAAATTCATTTTTTTTAGATTCTATTCCTGTTGGAAATTATACAGAGATAGAATACAAAATAGGAGTTGATGCAACTCATAATATAGATTATGGCTTGGAAGCTACTTTGGATAATTTAAACATGGCATGGCCAACGGCAATGGGAGGAGGCTACCATTTTTTAAAAATGGAAGGTTACTATCTTGACGCATTAAATATAATTCAGGGTTATGCTATACATATAGGTAAAAATGAAAATATAATAGAGGTGAAACAAAATCTACTATTACATCAAAAGAACAATGCACATGAGTATTCGCTAATATTTAATATTAATGAGGTATTTGCAAATCCATACTCTTATAATTTAAATACTGAAACTAATTACACAATGTCAGATTCTATGGCCATGTTAAAAATCAAAAATAATACAAAAGATGCTTTTATCATTATTCAAAATAAATAAACTGTTTTTGGTGATATTCATTTTTTTTCTTGCTTGCAAGAAAGATAGCGCGTCAGCTATTGTTCCTGATACAAATACACCAGGTAATTTAACGCCATATAATGTTACATATCCATATTATTTCCCTCAATTACATATCCCCGACGATAACAAATTAACAGAAGAAGGAGTTCAACTGGGAAGAAGGTTGTATTACGATACAATTTTATCTAATGATGGGAGATCCTGTTCTTCATGTCACAATTCACAAGAAGGATTTTCAACCTTTAGCTCTAATTCTTTACCTCATGTAAATTTGGGATGGAATAGTAATTTTTTATGGAACGGAAAAATATCAGGAGATATTGAAGATATTATGCAGTTTGAAGTAGATGTTTTTTTTAACACAGATATTTCTAAGCTCAATAATTCCATGTATTATAAACAGGAATTTAAAAAAGTGTATAATGTAGAAACAATATCATCTAGAAACGTAGCATATGCTTTGTCGCAATTTTTTAGAGTAATGGTTTCTTCAAATTCATTATGTGATAAATATCTACAACATAAATCTGTTTTTAATTCTTCGCAATTACATGGATTGGAAATTTTTACAACTGAAAAAGGGGATTGTTTTCATTGCCACTCATTAGGATTATTTACAGATAATAAATTCAGGAATATCGGGATAGATTCTGTTTTTACAGGAGTTAATTTAGGACGATATAATTTTACAGGAAACCCAAACGATATTGGTTTGTTTAAAACACCTACACTTCGAAATATTGAATTGACAGCACCTTATATGCATGACGGAAGATTTCAAACCTTAGAAGAGGTGATTGATCATTACAACTCAGGCGTAAAACATAGTTCAACTCTTGATCCAATTATGACTAAGCCGAGTAAAATATATGGCTTAGGCCTTTCAATAGCAGAAAAACAAGATTTAATTGAGTTTTTAAAAACATTAACAGATACAACATTTATTAATAATCCAATATTACAAAAACCATAATTTCATAATCAGCATATTTAAATATATGCTATTAGAATTTAAAAATTGACACTAAACAACTAGCTGTATATAATGGCAATAACATTTGATGATATAGTATTTGGCCCCATACATAGCAGGCGTTTTGGCGTTTCATTGGGAATAAATTTATTACCACTTAAAAATAAGGTTTGCAATTTTAATTGTATCTATTGCGAATGTGGTTGGACAGACTTAAAATCATTTAAAGTAAACTATTTTGATGCAACCACAATTATAGCAGCAATAGAACAACGTTTTATAGAACTTGCTAAAGATAAAACCCATATTGATAGTATTACGTTTGCAGGTAATGGGGAGCCGACTATGCATCCAAAATTTTCAACGATTATTGATGCCGTTATTCGGTTAAGAGATTTGTATTTACCGGGAATAAAAATTACTGTTCTGTCAAACTCTACTCTTCTGGGAAATCAATCCGTTTTAGATAGTTTGAAAAAAGTAGACGCAAAAGTTATGAAACTGGATGCCGGTACCACAGAAATGTTAATAAAGATAGACAAGCCCTTGTCTTCTAAAAAAATTGATTGGTATATTCAAAAATTATTTGAATTAGAAGGAGAAGTTATAATTCAAACTATTTTTTTGAAGGGCTATAATGATGGAGAATACATTGATAACACAACACCTGAAGAACTAGACGCCTGGATAAAAGCGTTGAAAAAGATCAAACCAAAATCTGTAATGATCTATACGATTGATAGGGATACTCCAGCTAAAGCTTTAGAAAAAATACCTATTGAAAAATTAAATTCTATTTGCGAGATGGTTATAGCAAATGGGATTGATGCTAAAGTGTATAATTAAAAAGTTTATTATCATTTATGAAAAAAATAAAATCACCAAAAAAGTCAGAAACAATTATGACTGAAATTGTATGTCCAAATGATACTAACCCTATGGGAATATTGCAAGGAGGAAGATTAGTGCAATGGATGGATATTGCATCTGCTATTTGTGCTCAAAATCATGCAGAACACATTTGTGTTACAGCATCAATTGATAGTGTTAAGTTTAAGACTCCGGCTAAGGTTGGTGATATTATTACAATTAAAGCCAAAATAACGCGCGCATTTAGTTCATCCATGGAAATATTTGTACAAGCCTGGGCAAAGAAAATACTTAGTCAGAAAGCATACTTGATCAATGAAGCCTATTTTACTTTTGTAGCTATTGATGATAACTCAAGCCCAACATTGGTTCCGGAGATTAAACCTTCTTCCGAAGCTGAAAAGAAAGAATTTGTAAATGCGTTAAAAAGAAAAAATGATCGAATAAAAAAATCAAATTAGATATGAATATCATCCAGGATAACATCAAAAGTTTTTTACAGGTTAATAAAATAGCAACAGTATGCTTTGTTGATGATAATAATAAACCATATTGTATAAATTGTTTTTATGTGTTTGATGAAGAACATAGTATTTTAATATTTAAATCATCGGTAGGAAGTACACATCAAGGGTTAATTAAGCCGGCGGCCTTTATATCAGGAACGATATTGCCCGATTCGGTAGATACATTAAACATAAAAGGAATACAGTTTATTGGAAAGCTTGTGGATCCAAAAGAAATAGACACTTTAAAATTGAGTTCAAAATACATGAAAAAATATCCCATGAGTATAGCAATAGCAGGTTATGTATGGGCTGCTAAATTAGATTTCCTGAAGTTTACCGATAACACCTTAGGATTTGGTACTAAAACAATTTGGAAACCTTAGCGCTTAAAAATACGTATTGAAATTTTTTAAAATAAAATTATCGCTGCAAAGAGCATAAAAATTCCAAGTAAGTAGGAGATGAAAATTGTTTTTAAACCAAAAGTATGATGCTTTTTTCCTTTAAATCCTCTGGCATTTATATACAATCCAAGACAAATGCATGTGATAACCCAAAATACACCTATTAAAACATAGCGAAATAGTTCCATAATTATATATTAATTCGTTTTTCTTCGAGCTAGTTCACTTTTTAGTCTTAGTACTTCATCTATAATTTGACCGTCAACGGATGAGTTTTCTTCAGACCTTCTTATCAAATAAGGAATAGCTTTTTTTATTTCTCCGTAGGGTAAATATTTCGAAGAATTGTATCCGTTATGACTTAAGTTAAAGGTTAGATTATCACTCATTCCATAAAGTTGTGAAAATCTTATTTTATGATAATGATCAGTGATATTGTATTTATTAATGCAATCTAAAGCGCATTGTGTACTGTCATTATTATGAGTTGCAATGCATACATCTACTTTTTTATGTTCTCGTAAACATATTTCTACGGCTTGATTAAAGGCATCATCGGTTTCTTTTTTTGTATCGTATACCGGCGATGGTTTGCCTTCTTTTAAGGCATTTTCTCTTTCTTTTTCTACGTAAGCTCCACGCACTAATTTAATACCTGGCACATAATTTTTTTGTTCCGAATCCTGAAGTAGAAAATCAAGGTACGTTAATCTGTCTTTAAGATACATTTGTAGCGTGTTAAATACAACAGCATATTCCTTATTATATTTTTCCATCATACTTTCTGTAATTCTATCAAACACATCTTGCATACATCTATCCTCTGCATCAATAAAAACAATCACTTTTGAGGTGTGTGCTGTGCTGCAAATAAGATCAATACGTTTCATTAATTTATCAAACCTCGTTGAAATTACGAGATCATTATGGGATTTAATGTCATTGCAATAAGTTAAAAATTCAGGATTTTCTAATCCGGTTAGTTTAACACTTACATAATTGCCGGGAGATTCTTTGCCAAGTCTAATAATATTAGCCACAATTGTTTTTGTATTATTTTCAAAGGCTTCATCATTTTTCTCTCCTTCCGAAACATAATCTAATACAGATTTTACTTTGAATTTTTTTAAATATTTTATTTTTATAAAGGCTTCATCAATTGTTTCGCCGGCGCAAAATAGTTTAAACACCGTACTTTTAATTAAAAACTTAAACGGTAAATTATATTTAATGATACCATTCGTACAAGAAGTTAGTATGCTCAGTAACGTTGGACGTTGGAGTATTTTAAAAACATAATAAGTGAATTTTAATTCGTTATTTGACTTATATCTGTAAGCTGTTTTTAAGTCTTCTATATTTACACTGTTTTTCATTGTAAAAAGTTTAATGGGTTACTATGTCTTTAGAATGATTATTGGTGAACATGTTTTTTATTAGGCCAAAGGCTAATGAACTTAAAGTGTACATTAAGCCTACGCCGGCAAGAACAAAAACAATAAAGTATGGTCTAAGAGATTCCATCATTTTTGAATAACTCTCCTGATTGTCGCTTAATTGCCAAATGCCTTTTTTAATTCCGGCAATATTTAATGATAGCCAAAATATGAGCAAGCTAATTTGCAGAGCCCAAAAAAGAAATTTATAATATTTTATTCTGTTATTATTTGTGGAATTAAACTTTAAAAACTCAAAACAAGCAGCAAACAAAATCATACTATTAATGCCTATAGTAGTTCCCATGGCATGCGCTACTGTAACATGTGTGCCATGAGTGTAAATATTAATTGCAGGTATTGACATCAGTATAGCCTGACCCATATTAAGAAACACCCAAATATCGGCGGCCATTAAAAACTTGTATGGAAAATAATGATAATGTTTTTGAATAGTACTAACACTTGCTCTCCAATCATAAATGATTTTAATAAAGAAAACCCATTCAGTCATACTAACGATATAACCGATATATCTGATGTATTTTTCTGTAGGCAGAGAGTAAATGTGATGACCCCAGTTAAACATCAGATTAAATAGTCCTAGAAAATACATGGCAAAAGCAAACTTACTGACCCCTGTGTTTTTAGTATTAGAGATTTTATCCATTAGAAAAAAGGCAGTGCCGTACAAGATCTGATTCCATGATCCAACCAGTGATCCATTCACCTTCCATTGAATGGTCATATCTGTAATAAAATGTTCACGGAAATAAGGAAAAACCCATAAGTAATTTTCCGAAAACGTGAACAGAAAAAATAGTATTCCTGTCATCCACATCCAAATATAAACCGGCCAGTTTTTTATTTTTTTTACTAATAAAAAAAAGTTCACTAAAAACAGGATCCATGCTAAAGCTATTGGAAGTGCCCAGACAGGATTAAATTCCCAATATTCTTTTCCTCCAAAATCCTTAGTGAAATAAGACGTTATGATGCCAATAATTGCTATTATCCATAATCCCCATTGGATCATTGCAATTACTTTGATCTTAGAATCTTTGATGAATGCTTTCATTCCGCTATATACACAACCCGTGGCTCCTAAAATTATCCAAAACATGGCAGAGGAAACATGCAAAGGCCTTAATGAAGCAAAACCAATTTCTTGTTTTAAAAAGTCAGGGAAAAGATAGATCAATGCAGCTAATATCCCAAAGCATAATCCTGATACCAGCATAAATAATGCGGTTACTAAAAATAGATTGCCTATATCAAATTTACTTGCTTTCACTTTATTCTACCATTCCAAAACTATTTACTTTAAGTTTTCTGGGATCGGCTTTGCCGCTTGCGTCAGTTGATTTTAAAAACTCAATTAATGAATTCATTTCGTTGTCTGATAAATTAAATGCAGGCATCTGTTTAGTCCCGGATTTAACCATTGCTCTGATTATGTTTTCTCCCTTATTTGGATTTGAAATAACATTGGTTAGATCAGGACCTAAATATCCTCCCAAGTTATAAAGTTGATGGCAACTTTGACAATTATAATTTTGCCACACTAGTTGCCCATCAGAAGACATCTTTTTATTAAATCTCTGATCTTCTTTTGCAGATAATGGTTTAATATAAATACTAAAAGAATACGCAAGAAAAGATACACTTAGAATTAAAAAAACATATGTTGGTTTTAATTTCATGTAGATTACAGCTTTTCAAATTTTGCCTGAAAAAAACGTAGGTATTTTGGTTCATATACCATTTTTAATCCTTTTATTGATTTTCTTCTTTCATATACAGCTGCGGCTGATTCGGCTATCACATCCATATGTGCTTGTGTATATACTCTTCGTGGTATAGTAAAACGTACTAACTCCAATTTAGGATAATAATTTTCGCCGTTAGCTTTTCTACCTGCGGAAACAATACCTCGTTCCATTGTTCTAACACCTGAATCAATATACATTTCAGCAGCTAATGTTTGTGCCGGAAATTCGTCTTGTGTTAAATGTGGTAGAAATGCTTTTGCATCAACAAATATTCCGTGACCTCCAATAGGCTTCACAATTGGAATTCCATATTCCATCATTTTATGGCCTAAATATTCAACCTGACCAACTCTGGCGTGTTGATGATTATCATCAAGGCTTTCTGCTATACCAATAGCAATTGCTTCCATATCTCTTCCTGCTAAACCTCCATATGTATGAAGCCCTTCATATACAACCACTAAATTTCTTGCTTCTTCAAAAACATCCCATTCATTAGTTGCCATAAAACCACCAATGTTTACCAAAGCATCTTTTTTAGCACTCATAGTAGCACCATCTGTTAACGAACAAATTTCTAATACAATGCTTTTTATACTTTTCTTATTGTAGCCTTTTTCTCTTTGCTGAATAAAATAAGCATTCTCTGCTACTCTTGTCATATCGTGTATGATACGAATTTTATGTTTTTTAGTGTATGCTCTTAGTTCTTTTAAGTTGGCCATACTAACCGGTTGACCACCTGCCAGATTTACATTAGTGGCAAGACTTACATAAGGAATTTTTTCAGCACCATGTTTTTTTACAAGTTTATCCAGTTTAGATATATCAACATTTCCTTTAAAAGGATGTTCGTTTAATGGATCATGAGCTTCATCAATAATAATGTCTGCAAAAATGCCTCCCGCTAATTCTTGATGTAAACGGGTTGTAGTGAAGTACATATTTCCTGGAATAATGTCTCCTTTTTTGATCAATATTTTAGATAAAATGTTTTCAGCAGCTCTGCCTTGATGTGTAGGAACAATATATTTATAACCGTAATACTTTTGAATT
>Ga0066415_1000177_pt1 | contig 11239 bp, 8 predicted proteins | sample LakWasMet21_HOW5_2_FD_59542 | JGI IMG/M metagenome (GOLD analysis project Ga0066415, IMG submission 59542) | Freshwater sediment methanotrophic microbial communities from Lake Washington under simulated oxygen tension - Sediment Metagenome 21_HOW5 | ecosystem: Environmental > Aquatic > Freshwater... | reverse complement strand
ATCGTGTCGAACGCCAGCGACGATTTGCCGGACCCGGACAGCCCGGTAATCACGATCAACCGATCCCGGGGCAGGTCGAGGTCGATATTCTTTAGATTATGGGTTCGGGCGCCGCGGATGCTAATGGTGTCCATCAAATAGTTCCGTGTATCTGGTCATCCCCATACTATACGATCAAAGCCGGCCTAATTCAAACCGGACAATAGCCCGGAAATCAGGGGCTCGTCGTGAGTTATGAACCGCAGGAGTCCAAAAAATTGGGTAGGCGAGTCTAATCCGAAAATTGTTCTATACTAAAATCTGTTTAAAATTGACGAAAGCTTTTTTGGCGGCGTAGTCTGCTGCTAGATAAAACCGTGAAGACCAAAGACACGTAGAGACTCAGTTTAGTTGCTTGACCTTGGCGGGACACCGTCAGCGCTGGGATATGCCGCGCAGTGATTATTTTTCCAGCGAGTAGAAAGCCGGTGTCGCGCGTTCAAAAACGATGCTTGTCTCTCCTTGAGCGGGTTGTTCCCTTACATATTTCTATAGTGAGCCGAATAGACTATGCCGAATTTTATCAAACATTACGATAAGAGAACCGCGATCGCACGCAAACGGATCATGACGACCCTGATCGCATTGCTGGCCGCCTCACCGTTGATGGCCGATATATACTATATTTCGACTAAAACGGGCGGCAAGATCGGCAGTCTGGAATTCAAAAACGAAGATATTTTAAAATTCGACACCGCGATGGGCGATAACGGCGAGTGGTCGATTCTGTTCGACGGTTCGGATGTGGGTCTGACCGGGCAAAGAATCGACGGCTTTTATGTCGCCGATGAGTATCTGCTGCTGTCTTTCGCGGGTAGCCCCAAGCTCGATCTCGGTGGGCAAAAAACCAGAATCCGCAGTTCCGATATCGTCAAATTCAACTGGGATTCGACGTCAGGGCCAGGGGCTGACGAGACAAAAGGAACGTTCGATCTTTATTTCGATGCCTCGGATGTGGGGGTCAAGGGAAACATCGATGCCTTGACCTTGAATGACGAAGGCAATTTGGTTTTCAGCACCAATTCAAAAAATAGGTTACGCAATCAGGAGGGGCAACTCTTTCTGGCGCGAAAACAGGATTTAGTCAAATTTATCGGCAATACCGGCGCGGACACCCAGGGCAGTTTCTCACTTTTTTTCGACGGACGCCGGGCGGGATTGACGCATAACCGGGAAGACATCAACGGCGCCCACTTAGGGGGCTCGTATCTCTATCTGGCGACTCGGGGCAAGTTCGAAGTAGGCGCGGTGGCGGGGAATAACGAAGACATCCTGCGTTGCAAACTTCCGTCCATGCCGATGCTGTCGTTGCCGATTGTAAGCTGCGAAGATCCGGTGATCGCGTTCAAGGGCGCGGATTACCACTTGGCACGGGAAAGCCTGCAGGACATACAAGTCGCTTTAACGATTGAAGCGGCCGACGATCAGTTCACGATCGAGGAAAATGAACTGCTGAACAGCGTCAATGTATTGAACGATAATGGCCACGGGCAGGATACGGATCCGAAAAACCTGCAACTGACCGTTACTGAAATCAAGGACAGCAACGGCAACTCGCTAACGGTCGGTTCACAAAATGTCCTGCCGTCCGGGGCGCTGCTGACGCTGAATGCGGAGGGTTCTTTCATTTATGATGACAATCATAAATTCGATCATTTAGGAGACCAGCCAGGCCAGGTCCATACGGCCCAAGAGCATTTTAGCTATCGGGTGGAAGACGGCAGCGGCGATTTTGATACGGCGACGGTGACCATCACCCTCAACGGCAAGAACGATGCACCCACCATCTCCAGCCAAAAACAAATGAGCACGCCGGAAGACATTCCGGTAACTCTCACACTCGCCGATCTGAACGTGAACGACCCGGACAACGCCTATCCTACCGGCTTCACCCTCAAAGTCAGCGGTGGCATCAACTACACCCTGAGCGGCGACACCATCATTCCGGCAACGAACTACAATGGTACTCTCACCGTTCCGGTCGTGGTCAATGACGGCGCAATCGATTCCGCCCCCTTCGATCTGACGGTGACGATCTCGGCGGTCAATGATCAGCCGGTGGTGACGCCCGCAACTTTCGCCATCTTCGAAAATAGCATGAACGGCACTGTCGTCGGGACAGTCGCCGCATCGGACATCGATGTGCCGGCGCAGACCTTGACTTATACCATCACCGGCGGGAATACCGGCGGCGCCTTTGCGATTGACCCGGGCACTGGACAGATCACTGTCGCTAACGGAAGCGCGCTGGATTTTGAAACGACGCCGAGTTTCGCTTTGACCGTGACGGCGACCGACAACGGCGCTCCGAGCATGAGCGGCAACGCAGCAGTTACGATTAATCTGCTCAACGTCAACGAAGCGCCGGTCGCGGTCAATGATGCCGCTATCGTCGATGAAGGCGGCACCGTGACGGCGTTGACGTCGGCAGCGACCAGCGTAGCATTTAACGACAGCGACCCGGATGCCGGCGGTCTGCAGTTCGCCACCACACAGTTGGTATCGGGACCTACACAGGCATCGGTGTTTACGTTGAATGCCGACGGTACCTTCAGCTACACGCATGACGGCAGCGAAACCATCGCCGACAGTTTTATCTACGAAATATGCGACAGCGGACCGCTGTGTGCTACGGCGACAGTGAGCATCACGATCAACCCGGTCAACGACGCGCCGGTCATCTTGAGCCTCGCCGGCGACAACCTTGTCTATTTCTCGGGCGAGCAGCCCAAGGCAATCGACCAGGGCAATGATGCCGGCGCAACGGATGCCGATTCGGCTAATTTCGACACCGGCAAGCTGACCGTTTCGATTCCGGCCGGTTTGGTTGCTGGCGAAGATCAACTTGGCATTCTCGATCAGGGTATCGCCGCCGGTCAGCTCGGTGTGAGCGGTTCCAACATCACCTATAATCCCGGTACCGGCGCTGTGATCATCGGTCGCTTCAGCGGAGGCGGCGCCGGGGGAAGCGACCTCGTCGTCGCTCTCAATGCCAATGCCAATGCCGATGCCCCTGCGGTCAGTGCGCTGCTGCGCAATATCACCTATTTCAACAGCAACAGCGCGACGCCTGACACCGCTATCCGCAGCGCGCGCTTCGTGCTGACGGATGGCGATGGCGGGACGAGCGCGAACTACGATTCCGTCATAACGATCTCCCTGAACAAGCCGCCGGTGCTGACCGCCGGAGGCGCGAGTCCGAGTTTCACCGAAAACGGCGGAGCGTTAGTGCTCGATAACGCCCTAGTGGTCACCGACGCCAATGACGCGAATCTCGCATCGGCCACCGTCACGATCACCAATCTCCTGGATGCCGGCGTGGAGTCGCTCGCGGTGAACACGGCGGGTACTGCGATCACCGCGTCCTACAATGCGCCGACGTTGACGTTGACGGGGGCCGATACGGTAGCCCATTACGAACAAGTGCTGCGCAGCGTGAGCTACCTGAACACTTCGCAAAATCCAGACACGACTGATCGCAGCATTACCTTCATTGCCAGCGACGGCATCGCCAACAGCAATGCCGTCACCAAAATCCTGACGGTGGTTAGCGTGAACGACCCGCCGAGCTTTATCAAGGGTCCGGATCAGACGGTGAGTGAGCAAGCGGGTGCGCAAACTGTCGCGGGGTGGGCTACGGCGATCGACGATGGTGATCCGAATGTCACGCAGACATTGACCTTCAACGTCATCGGCAACGATAATCCGAGTCTGTTCAGCGTGGCGCCGGCAGTCGCGGAGGACGGTACGCTGACTTACACTTTGGCCGCCAATGCCAGTGGTTCGGCTAGTATTACCCTGACGCTACAAGACAATGGCGGCATCGCCAATGGCGGCATCGATACGTCCGCTGCGCAAACTTTCATGGTCACCGTCAACTCAGTCAACGACGTGCCAAGTTTTACCAAGGGACCGGATCAGGCGGTGAGCGAGGATGCCGTTGCGCAAACCGTGTCGAACTGGGCGACGGCCATCAGCGCCGGTCCGGCCAACGAGTCGGGGCAGACCCTGACTTTTAACATCTTCGGCAATACCAATCCCGGCCTATTTTCGACGGGGCCTACGGTCGCGCCGGATGGTACGCTGAGCTATACCCCGGCGGCCAATGCCAACGGCGTTGCCACTGTCACGATCGTGCTGAAGGATAACGGCGGCACCGCGAACGGCGGCGTGGACACGTCCGTAGCGCAGTCTTTCGTGATCGCCGTCAATGCGGTCAATGATGTTCCGAGTTTCACCAACGGAGGGGATCAGACCGTGGCAGAGGATGCCGGTGCACAGACCGTAGCGGGCTGGGCGACGGCGGTCAGCGCGGGGGCTGCCAACGAGTCGGGGCAGACCCTGAACTTCAACATCACCGGCAACACCAATCCCGGCCTGTTCTCGGTGGGGCCTGTGGTCGAGCCGAACGGCGCGCTGAGTTATACACCGGCGCCCAACGCCAGTGGTTCGGCCAGCATTACGTTGGTTTTGCAGGACAATGGCGGCACCGCCAATTCTGGCGTGGACACGTCCAGCACACAAAGTTTCTCGATCAACGTGACTGCGGTGGACGATCCGCCGGTTGCGGTCGATGACAGCGCCGCGGTAGCCGAAGACTCGATCGCCAATGCGCTCGATGTTGTGGCCAATGATACGGACGTCGATGGCGGACCGAAGAGCGTCGTCAGCGTGACCCAGCCCACGAATGGGGCGGTCTTTATCACCGGCGGCGGCAGCGGCATCAGTTACCAACCCAGCGCGAACTATTGCAACAGTCTCAATGCGAGTTCGACGGACAGCTTTACTTATACCCTGACGCCCGGTGGCTCATCGGCGACGGTGAATGTCGCGGTGACCTGCGTCAACGATGCGCCGGTCGCGCAGACCAAGAGCGCCAGCGCCCAGGCCAACATGAAGATTATCGGCCTCGGTGGCGTCTCTATGCTGACTGCCGGTGTGATCGATGCCGATAATGGGGTCAGCGGCTGCTCGCCCAGCTTTACCGTCGCCAATGTCGCTAGCGGCACCGGCGGCACGGTGTCCAACTTCAATGCCGGCTCGGGCACCTTCGATTTCGAACCTGCGGCCGGTTTTACCGGCACCGCCTCCGCGACCTATACGGTCAACGACAACGGTTGTACCGGTTCGGCGACGAGCGCTCCCGCCACGATTAATATTACGGTGAGCGGTCCGATCATCTGGTTCGTGGATGACTCGGCGTCCGCCGGTGGCGACGGCCGTCTGGGGCGGGAGTTCCAGACCGTCTCCGCCGCGACTGCGGCGATTGGAGGCGGCACCAATCACAAGATCTTCGTTTATTCGGGCAATTATACTCAAGGCGCGACGCTGAACACCGACGGATGGATAATCGGCCAGGGGGTGAGCGGCAGTTTCGATAGTCTATTCGGGATCACGCCGCCGGCGGGCACCCTCGCGCGACCCAGTGTCGGTGGAACGCGGCCCACGCTTGGAAACACCGTCACGCTGGGCGCCAACTCGCAAGTCAAGGGGCTGAACCTCTCGAATGGGGCCAATAACGGCATCGTGGCTTCCGGGAAGACGGGGCTCGTCACCGGTGAAGTCAGCGTGACCACGACCACGGGAACGGCCGCCAACATCCTCAATTCCGCCGGAACCCTGAGCTTCACGGCCATCTCGGCGGGGACGGCCGCCAGTGGACCGGCGAACGGCATCGTGCTGAATACCACCACCGGCAGTTTCACCGTTACAGGCACCGGATCAGCGGGTAGCGGCGGAACGATTCAGAAAGGGGCTACCGGTATCAGCCTGACCAATGCTCAAAATGTCTCGCTTAGCAGAATGCAGCTTAACGATTTTACCGACTTTGCGATCCGCGGTTCGTCGGTAGCGGGATTTGCCCTCGACAATACGGTAATCAGCGGCGTGAATGGTAATGACGCCGTTGCGGACGAAGGCAGCGTTCGATTTACCGGGCTGACGGGGTCGGCAACCATCTCAAACTGTAATATCAGTGGAGGATTCGAAGATAACGTCAAAGTCGTGAACACCAGCGGGACGCTGAATCGCCTGACGTTTGCAAATACCGCCATCGGTGCAAACAGTACGAGCAGCGGCAATGACGGTATCGGCATCGAGGCGCAAGGTGCGGGTACTGTCCTGAATGTGACGGTGCAGAGCAGTGTCTTCACTTCCGCTCGCGGCGACCTGTTCCAGTTGAACGTGATCGGAAACAGCACCTCAGACTTGATCTTCACGGGCAATACCCTGTCGAACAACCATCCTTCCATCGCTACAGGCGGCGGTGGGGTGACGATTTCGGGCGGCGACAATACGGGAGCCGGTGCCACTCTGACTTCAAGCATAACCAATAATACATTCCGCGATGCGGTCGGAAATGCGCTCCTGTTCGTCAAATCTACCGATCCGGGAACGTTCAAGGGGAGCGTCAGCAATAATCAGATCGGTGTGGCGGCGATAGCAGATTCCGGCTCGCTTGAGGGCTCGGCGCTAAAAATACAGAATGCCGGGCTTGGCGCTGTGACCGTGGCCGTCACCAATAATCAGATTCGCCAGTATAACAACTTTGGCATCGAATTAGTGACCGGTGGCGGGGCATCGGCACTTTCTGGCGCGCTGAATGCTACGGTTACGGGGAACACGGTCAGCAATCCCGGTTCCAACCCTAACGTCAGCGTTCCGAAGAACGGCGTTCACCTGAACGGCGGTACAGTTCCCGGTGATACCTACCAAATCTGTACCGATATCGGCGGAGCGGGGGCTTTGGCGAATTCGCTGGTTGGCTCGGGCGCCCTAGGCGGCTCCGACTTCCGTTTGCGGCAGCGGCAATCCACAACCTTACGCCTGCCGGGCTATGGCGGAAGCAGCACCGACGATGCGGCTGTTGTCACCTTCGTTCAGGGACGAAACACCGGAGGACCATCGGGCTTGGCGTCTCATAATGCGCCACCCGGCGGTGGTTTTGTCGGCGGCGAGGTATGTCCTTCACCTTAATCGCTATTCAATTTAAATCCGAGGGGAGAAATCATGGCTGAACCATTTTTAAGTGAAATCCGCTTGATGAGTTTTGGGTTCGCGCCCAAAGGTTGGGCTTTGTGCGACGGCCAGCTTTTGCCGATCAATCAAAATCAGGCGTTGTTTTCGTTGTTAGGTACAAATTACGGGGGAGACGGCCGTGTGAACTTTGCGCTGCCCGATCTCAGGGCACGGGTTCCCATGCATATGAGTAGCGGCCATACGCTCGGAGAAAGGGGGGGCGAACAGTCTCATACCTTGGCCACCTCCGAAATACCGACCCATACACATAAACTTGCGGTGTCCACGTCGGCAACCGGTGGCAATGTCAATCCGACAGGCCGGGTACTCGGCGCCGGCAATAATGTCTATCACGCGCCCGGCAATTTGACTGGGTTGCACTCTGCTACCGTGGCAAATGCTGGGGGCAGTCAGCCGCACCAGAACATGCAGCCGTTCCTGACGCTCAATTTTTCGATCGCGCTTCAGGGTATTTTCCCTTCCCGCAACTAGGAGAGACTCATGGCACAACCTTATGTCGGTGAAATTCGCATATTTGCGGGTAACTTCGCCCCGGCCGGGTGGATGTTCTGTGATGGGCAACTGCTGCCGATCTCGGAGAACGAAACTCTTTTTAATCTGATCGGAACGACTTATGGCGGCGACGGCCAATCCACGTTCGCATTGCCGGATTTGCGCGGCCGCCTCCCGCTGCATATGGGAAACGGTTTCGTTTTGGCGGAGACAGGGGGGGCGGAAGAGGTGACGTTGACAGTGCAGCAAATTCCGGCTCATGCTCATCCGCTCTTGGCGGCTGGCGTAGCCGGAGATCAGATTAGCCCGGCAGGAAATTTGCCTGCCAATTCCTTCAATGTGACACCGTACATCAATGAGGCACCGAATGGAAACATGAGCCCGAGTGCGATTACAAGCCTCGGTGGAAGCCAGCCGCACACCAATTTTCAACCTTATTTGTGTGTTGACTTTATCATTTCATTATTCGGGATTTTCCCGTCACAGAGTTAGGAGTAAAAACATGGCCGATCCCTTTGTTGCTGAAATCAGAATTTTTCCATTCAACTTTGCGCCTAATGGCTGGGCTTTTTGCGACGGGCAAGTGTTGCCACTGTCGCAGAACACCGCGTTGTTTTCTCTATTGGGCACGACCTACGGCGGTGATGGCAAATCGAATTTCGCCTTACCGAACCTGCAGGGCCGGGCACCCATGCATCCGGGACAAGGGCCGGGATTGTCCTTGCATGATCTCGGTGAGACCGGTGGAAGTGACACAGTAGCACTGCTCGAGTCGGAAGTTTCGGCGCACTCCCATTCACTTCGAGCGGATACACTCGATTTGGCGGATACCAATGCGGTGAGCCCGAACGCAAGCTTTGCCCTTTCAGCAGGCGGTACCCTGTACCAGAATACGCCAAATGCAAACGCGAGCCCGGAAGCCCTTGCCCCTGTTGGCGGCGATCTGCCGCACAATAACCTGATGCCGTATCTGACTTTGAATTTCTGTATCGCGCTGCAAGGTGTGTATCCACCCCGCACCTGAGGATTTGGTCAAACATAATTTTCCGGTTAGCTGTAGGTCAGGCTGCGTCTGGTCTACGGTTTGTCAAGCAAAATCAGTAAATTATCATTTGTCGAATCTTAAGAAACACTTCAATGAATAATTGCTATACTTCAACAATAGCCTTGTTAACCACTGTTTCGATTGCAGACGAGGCCGCCGTTCCGGTGATCTGCTGACTAACTTTCCTAAATTCGCGAAGGACGATGCCGGAGACCGCGATGACAGGCGATTTATTATTCGTTGCAGTAAGAACCTTATAATGAACAAGAGAATACCTAGAAGAGCTTTTTTGCGGATGTTTCTTGGCGGAATCGCTGCTGGATATGCCGGCAGCGGGTTCGGAGCGGGCCGGCTTTTACAGTCGAAAGTGCCACGTAGACGCTTGAATGGAAAGATGAGTTACCAGATTTTCGCAGCGTTGGTCGGTGAAACCTTCACGCTTACCCAAGCGAAAGGGGAGGGGCAATACCGTGCTCGTGCGCAATTACTGGAGGCCAACACCGTCTTTTTGTCTGCTGAAAATGACCAGTTTTATCTGGTTTTCGAGTTGGATGACAACCAAACTCCGCCTAACGGGGTTTACCGACTTCGTCATGCCACGGCGGGTTCGACGCGGCTTTTCTTGCAGCCGATGGGAAACGACATGCCGGGTAATTGTTGCCGGGCTGAATTTAACTTACTGCTTTAAGGGATGGGGAGGATGAACGTCAGTTTTCGCCCGATCGAATCGGCTGACCGAGACTTCCTCAGCGTCGTGTATGCCGCCACTCGAACGGAAGAACTGGCCCAAGTGGATTGGGATGAAATCCGGAAAACGCAATTTCTCGAGATGCAGTTTTCCGCCCAGCATCATTATTATCAGGAAAACTACGCCGACGCCGATTTTTTGATCATACTGCTCGATAATCGGCCGGTCGGCCGATACTATATCGCTCGTTGGCCGAACGAGATTCGCATTGTCGATCTTGCGTTGTTGCCCGAATATAGGAACGCAGGAATCGGCACCGCCATTTTGAAGGGCGTTTTGAACGAGGCGGCTCTGGCCAGAAAGCCGGTTCGCATCCATGTCGAACGCTTCAATCCGGCGCTTTCTCTGTATCGGCGCCTGGGTTTCTTAGAAATTGGCGAGCATGGCGTGTATTTTCTGATGGAGCGGTCCGTGGATGCGGCGTAAGGCGCCGAATCCGTGTGTAGTGCAAACTTTGAAAGAGTGTAATCGCCATGCTTGAAACTTTGACAAAAGAAATCTGGGAAACCTATCTGGATAAAGATTTTCAGGTTGAAATTACCGATCAAGCTGCCGTCGTCATGACGCTTATCGCGGTATCCGGTTTTGGGCGGCCTCTACTCGGCCGGCGCGAGGCTTATTCCTTGCTGTTTCAAGGGCCTCTTCAGCCAGCATTGGCGCAACGGATATACCGGATTCGACAACAACAATTGGGGAATTGGGATATCTTTCTGGTGCCGGTCGGAAAGGAATCCAAGGGCTTGCAGTATGAAGCGGTCTTTACTTGACTGGCGCCACTGAGTGAAAATGGTGGGGATTATACCCTGTAGCGGTTGCCTTGGCCGACGTTTGGGTAGCCGCGAATCACGTGATTCGGTGTTTAGTTTTCCTACGATTTTAATAAGTTGTATCGGTTAAAGGACCGATTGTGCTTATAATTGGCGCGATGGGATGATCATTTACGGTAATCCTGCCGTTGAAGCGATCTCAAGGCTTGGGCGGAGGTACAGTTTCAGCGGAACCGGCGCATTATAACTACAATAAAGAGAAGGCTTATGAAATCATTATTAATCTCAGTCATCGCAGTTTCATCCTGGTTTTATTTCCCTATGGTTCAGGCGGCTGAGCACCATAGCGGTCATGGCGCGGGCATGACGGGCGGCGGCGGCAGTGCCAGCCAATGCATGAAAGCCAGTCTGGAACGATTCGATCCGCCGCATTTGGCGAAGGTGGCGCCGGGATCAACGTTTTCTTTTTATGCGTTCAATATCGACAGCCCCGAGCAGTTGTCGGCAACCGTCAAGAAGATCCCGGTGGCGTTGACGGCGGAATACAAAGACCCTTATTTTCTGGTCAAAGGTAAGTTACCGGATTCCTTGGTCAATACGGCTGCCCGCGTTCAAATCAAGGCCTCCGCAAAATCGTCGCATTGCGAGGACGAGCAGGGTTGGCTGTTGATGATAGGCGATAAATCCTGATAGTTTATCGATCCGGCTTTGGCTGTCCGCTATTTGCTTTGTTGAGAGACCTCGATGTCCGCTACTCCTTCCATTAAACGCTGCGTCGCTTATTGTTTGGCGCACCGTTTCCATATCGACGCCTTGGCGAAAGTGCTCTCGGATTCGAGCCTGATCCGTTTGATCAAGGGCGCGTTGCTGGTCGAAGAAAATGATACTTACACGGTCATTCTGGGCTACGGTGCCGTGGTGCACTGGAATGTCAGCCCGGAACGGCAGGCGGTGATTCATCGCCTGTTGCTGGCCAACGCGGAACAGCCGTTGCCTTCAATCGAGGAAGATCACTTTACCTTTGCCTATGACTGCCCGGCTACTCGGATCGTCGAGGATCATATCGAACTCGAGTCGTCCGATCCGATTTTGATGTTTGCCTTGTCGCAG
>Ga0066415_1000176_pt1 | contig 11254 bp, 9 predicted proteins | sample LakWasMet21_HOW5_2_FD_59542 | JGI IMG/M metagenome (GOLD analysis project Ga0066415, IMG submission 59542) | Freshwater sediment methanotrophic microbial communities from Lake Washington under simulated oxygen tension - Sediment Metagenome 21_HOW5 | ecosystem: Environmental > Aquatic > Freshwater... | reverse complement strand
GAGTAATTGTTACTACTTGCGTTTGCGAACAGCCATTTGCATCGGTGGCGGTTACAGTATAATCCCCCGGACATAAGTTGGTTAATGATGTAGCGGTAGAACCACCAGGTTGCCACAAATAAGTGAGGGCACCCGTCCCACCACTGGCATTTGCTGTTATACTACCATTACAAACGCCATTACATTTTGGATCTGTTTGATTAACTGTTAGTGTGATAGCCGGAGGTGCGACAAAACTAACCGTACCAGAATTGGAACAACCATTCACATCAGCCACTATAACGGTATGAATTCCTACACATAAACTATTTGCTGTTTGGGTACTTTGATTTGCAGGAACCGTAGGCGCAGGAGATGTCCACGTATAGGTATAAGGTGCAATTCCTCCTGAAGCGTTCGCTGATGATACCCCAGAACAAACGCCATTACAAGCAAGAGTATTTCCATTAGACGTTAATAGTAAAATAACGGTTTGATTAATCTGAACAGTTTGTGTAGCCACACATCCATTGTTATCAGTAATGGTAACCGTTTGTGGTCCTACACATAAATCACTAGGATTGGCGATCGTTTGGCCACCCGGGCTCCATGAATAAGTATATGGTGCGGTACCTCCTACACCATTAGCTGTAGCAGAACCAATGCAAACATTACAACTTGGTTGTACATTACTAATTGACGCTGTCAATACAGATGGTTGAGCCACATTAGCAAATGTAGTTAATAAACAACCTTTGCTATCGGTTACTGAAACATTATAATTACCCACACATAATGCAGTAGCTGTTGGCGTAGTTTGAGCAGGGATAGAATTCCAGTTATAAAAGTACCCCGGAGTTCCTCCGGTAGCAACAACCGAAACTGACCCATCACAACTTCCTGCACAACTTACTGTACCGTTAGTAGGCGTTAATGTTAATGCCGGCGGCGCTATAATGTCTACCGGCTGGGTTTTAATACAACCTTTATTATCTGTTACAGTAGCCGTATAAGTTCCTTCACATAAATTCGAGACCACATTTCCATTTGCTCCTGTACTCCATACAATTCCATAATTTGGTGTACCTCCACTAACAGTTGCTGTAGCAACACCAGTACACATACCATCACAATTAGGTTGAGTAGGAGTTATAGTCACTGTCATATCTGGTGGCGCCACAATATTTACAGAAGCTGTTTGTTGACACCCTTTAGAATCAGTCACGGTAGCAGTATGAACACCGGCACACTGATTAGTCTGTGAAGCCCCGGGAGATGGCCCGCTGCCCCATGTTACCACATACCCTGGAGTTCCACCACCGATCACACTCGAAATAGTTGAACTACATTGATTAAAACAATTAATAGGTGTAGAATTTAAAGAAAGTGTTAACGGATTGGGTTGTGTCAAATTAATAGTTTGAGTTCTTACACATAATCCATTATCTCCTATTAATAGAGTATAACTACCCACACATAAACCTGAATATGGCGGACTTGTAGTTACCGGCGCGCCAACAGAAGGGATTAATGTAAAAGTATAAGGAGCTCCTGTTCCTCCTGAGGGTATTGAATTAATAGAGCCGTTACATAAACCATTACAAGTAGGTGAAACGCTGGTTACATTAGGAATAATAACCGGTGGTTCGGTAATTGTAAACGTTACAGATCTCGCACAATTATTTGCATCCCTAATATTCAATGTATAATTTTGAGCACATAAGCCCGAAACAGTAGCCGTACCCTGGCCTGCTAATGGCGCAGTGCCTGGAGTCCAGGTGTAAGTATATGGCCCTGTACCTCCACTCACATTTGCTATAGCCGTTCCGTCGCAGGAGCCAAAACATCTGGCATCTGTTTTCGTAACTGTTAAAGTTATAGCCGGTGGTTCAGTAATTGTTACTGTACCAGAATAAGGACAAATTTGCGCATCAGTGATGGTATATGAATAAGCTCCGGCAGATAAATTTGTTGCTGTTACCGTTGTGGAAACTGCCGGCGACCAATTATACGTATAATTAGGGGTTCCTCCACTTGGATTTAAATTTATAGCTCCTGTATTGGCACCATTACATAACACATTTGTTTGTGTAGGTGTAGCAGTTAATGTAGGCGGAGCTGTTAATGTGAAAGTAATCTGTTTGGTACAATTTAAATTATCAGCTACATCAACAGTATAGGCACCGGCACATAAATTATTGGAAAATGCACCGGAACCCATTGGGGTCCAAGTATAAGTATAGCCTGCACCGCTACCACCAGTGGCGGTTATAGATGCAGTTCCATTACAAATAGTAGAACAAACTAAATTTGTTTTAGTAACAGTTAAAGTAATTGCAGGAGGCTGGGTTATTGTAGTACTATAAGTAGCCGTACAAGTTCTACTATCTGTTACAGTCATAGTAACCACTCCTGGACATAAGTTGCCGATTGATGAAGTAGAAGAAGATGACGGTGTTGAAACAGATGATATCCAGGAATAAGTATATGGCCCAACCCCACCAGTAGGAGCCGAGCTAGCAGAACCATTGCAAGTGCCAAAACAAGTGACATTATTAGCAAGTCCATTTGCTTGTAATTGAGGTGGTTCCGTTATAGAAGTCGTAAAAGTTTTAGCACATCCTTTAGTATCTGTTACCGTGAACGTATAATTACCCGCGCATAGATTAGATACAGTAGTGGTTGTTATAGAAGGAACATTGTTAATTGTTTGAGTTGTAACGCCATTAGAAGTCAATACGTTATAAGGACCGGCACCACCACTTACAAAAATATTTACTGCACCATCACAATCGCCAAAACACCTTGGTTGCTTAGGCGAAGTAAAAGTCAAATTTATTGGCGTAGGATTGGCAGGCATATTTAAACTGTTTAATTGGGCAACAATTCCGTTAACATCAAATACAAAAATATCCAACAAATTACCACCGCATGCGCATAAACTATTTAGAGTTATTGCCGGAGGCATTATACCATTAGTACCTGATGGTATACAAGTTGCTCCAGTATTAAAAATCAAATCATATGGGCCAGTGTTACAGCCCGCATCAAAACCAATAGTAATAGAAGCATTACATTCTCCATTACAAGTTGGGTTAGTAAAAGTATAAGTAATTGAACAAGCTTGTGGTGTAGGATTAGTTTCGAATATTTTATGATTGACGCCAAAACTAACTGCCGAATTAACCTGATATAATGCCGGATTATTTTTTGGTGCAACTAAAATTAAATCATTGGAATTAAATGAAACTTTGTTTCCCAAATTAATTTTATTCTTAATATAAAACGTAGATTGAATAGATTGAAAAGTCACATCATCAGCATTCGACTCTAAATTTCCAACTATAATTGATGAATTAATGACTTTATAATTCCCCTTGTTAATTTTCAATAAGTTACTATCTGAAACCTTTAAGGATTGCAAACTCCAATTACCTTCTTCAAACAATACATCCGCATTTGGGGTGTTTTTCCAAAAATTAACCACAGGATAGTTAGAGTTTCTATTAGAAAAAATTAGCTTGGAATTAGCTTCATAAAAGGTCTTTTCATTTAAAATAAAATCTCCTTCGCACTTAAAATTCGAAAAATTATCTCCGGTAAAATGTAATTCCTTTTCAGTATTATTGCATATTAATGATTTCGCATAATTCATCCCAACAAGGTTTACAACAAACGCATTACCTGATGAACTATTATCAAATATTAAATTTGAATGTAAAGTCGGACTTATTCCACTAGGGGCTCCTCCACTTGTATAAGACCAATGATTGCCGTCTGATAAATTACCTGAACCACCAACCCAATATAAATTTTGAGCAAAAGTGAATGACGAAATCAGTGTAACAATAAAAAGTAATAGTTTTTTCAACATAACAATTTTTAACCTTTACGAATTTAACTTACAATGTGTTTCTAAATATAAAAAAAATACCCTAATATTAACAAATTAACTGTGTGAAACCTGTCTTTCACTGATTAAGTACTGTAATCCCTATGAAAGAACCAGAACATTTGAACTCTTGGAAAACCTTATCATCTGAATTGATATATGAATCACCATGGATAGCGATAAACAAACATCAGACCATAAATCCCGGCGGCAACCCAGCTACGTATAGTGTTGTTAATTTTAAGAATAAAGCTATTGGCATTCTTCCATTAAGTGATGATGGATATACCTGGCTGGTTGGGCAATGGCGCTATCCATTAGAACAATACAGTTGGGAAATTCCGGAAGGTGGAGGTCCATTAGGAGAAGAGCCTGTTGAAACTGCTATCAGAGAATTAAAAGAAGAAACAGGAATTGTAGCTAAAAATTTTCAGGAGATCATGCAAATGCATTTGAGTAATTCTGCAACCGATGAGCATGCTTTTGTGTTTTTAGCAACCGGCTTAAGTTTTGAGGAGGCTGAACCCGAAGAAACAGAAGATCTGCAAGTTAAAAAAATCCATATCAACAATGCATTTGAAATGGTAATAAATGGTGAAATTACTGATTCAATCAGTGTTGCGGCAATTTTTAAAGTGAAGTATTTGATTGATACCGGAAAGTTAAAAATTTAATATTTTAAAAGTTCTCTATTTCACTCGAACTGACAATAATTTCAATTGACAAATTATCCCATTATCTAATTGCCTTACCAACCACTTATTTCCCAATTACCCTGACAGCGCATCACTTGCTCTATCACGTCACGTACACATCCTTCACCACCTTTTTTATTTGAAATATAAATACAAATACTTTTTATTTCATGTGCCGCATCATTGGGACAAGCCGCAATGCCAACTCTTTGCATTGTGTCATAATCAGGAAGATCATCACCCATGTATAATATTTCATCTTCATTTAATTCGTATGTAGCAATATAATCTTTATAGCATTCCAGCTTATCAGCTTGGCTTAAAAAAACATCCTGCACACCTAAATTTTGCAATAGTTTTTTAATAGCATGACTTTTTCCTCCACTGATGATTCCAATTCTATACCCTTTTTTTATGGCTAATTGCATCGCATAAGAATCTTTAGAATTCATGTTTCGCACAACTTCGCCATTTTCAAAAACCAATATTTGTCCGTTTGTAATAACACCGTCAATATCAAACAGTAATGTTTTTATCTTATTTAATTTTTCTTTAAAATTTTCCATTTACTATTTTGATTGTTGAGAGATAATTAATTGCGACAATAATTTATATACCGCTGTTAACTCTTTATTTGATTTCAATAAGTCTAAATGTTTTTTCATTACTACTTTATCATTGCGCATAGCAGGTCCTGTTTGCGCTTGTTTGGGATGAACCGTATTAAGTTTTTGAAATGAATGTAACATGATTGGTGTTAAAAGAGCGACATCTTTTTTGCCTATATTTTTTTCGATCAGTTCAAAGGCAGACACATATAATGCATTGGTAAAATTGCAAGCAAACACAGCTGCTAAATGCAATCTTAATCGTTCGGTTGAATTAACTATTTTACAGTTTTTTGAAATTAAACCCGCTAATAATTTTAATTTAGCTAAAGCAGTTTTTGAATTAGCTTCTATCAATAAAGGAGTCGAACTCCAATCAATAATAGCCTTTTCATAAAAGGTTTGCAAAGGATAATAAACACCAATTTGTGTTGACGTATTTTTTAAAACTCCAACATCTACACTACCGGAAGTATGAACAACAAGCCCTTTTAATTTTAGAGCTGATAGTTTTTTTACAACCTCAGCAATTACATCGTCTTTTACAGCAATGATATAAATATCAGCATCTATTTTTATTTTCTTATAATCAGTTACAACTTCGCAATGATATTGTTTTGAGTATGCTACCGTTTTTTTAGAAGACTGATGATTAAAGGCCTGTACAAGTTTTACCTGTTTTGTTTTTTGGAATGAATCAGCCAAATGCGAGGAAACATTTCCGATGCCGATGACAATTATATTTAAAGGTTTTGCCAAAATATCTTTACTAATTTATAAAACGGAACGCAGATTGCGCTGATAGTTATGGTTTTATAAGATTTATTTTTTACGTTACTACCTACAGTTCAAAAAAATCCGAGTTTATTTTATTAGATCTGTGTCATCAGCGTTCAATTGTACTAATCTTTTAGAACAGAAATTTTATTTACTCTTCTTCTTTCAATAATAGCAATCACTGTTCCAATAATCATCAAAATACAACCAAGCCATAACACATTAATGAATGGAAACATATAAGCTTCTAATACTACAAATTCCTTAGTATTGTTAACCTTTTCACTCATCTGAATTTCGATACTGCCTTCATTAGGATTGATTTTCCAGAAAATAAATTTCAAGCCTAATTCATCCAATTCTGATTCATTTGGCATTACCATATTGTTTCTTAAAATGTATTTTGGGCGAGCTGTGTAAACTTTTCCATTCACATCAGTAGCTTTTAAAACAGCCGTCACAATTAATAAACTATCGCTTTTAGCAAATTGCTCTTCAGTTAAATTTGTTGTGATACTATCTATTTTAATAATCGCATTATTCGCAAAAATGGTATCGCCCATGTGTCCAACAAAGTTAGTTGGCTCCTGATATGCATCTTTATTTGCTACAGAATTGTCTGATAGATCTGCATAAGTAATATGTGTGTAAATATCATTACTTAAAAAATGTTTCGTGTCAGGATTGGATGCTTTACCCATACGTGGATTATCCTGCACCATGGGACTTAAATCAAACGCTTTTTCTAAAGCGCCATCTTTTCCGCGTTGAAAATACTCCATGTAAAAGAAAACATCAATTCCTTTTCGTTCTTTGCCTTTGTAGGTTACCATGTAATTACCTAATGGCAACGTATCTCCTTTAGTTAATACTAAACTTTTTTGAGCATTGAAATTTTCTCCTAATGCTTCAACTTGTTTTTTAGAAGCATTTTGAGAAATGATCTGCTTTTTAGAAGTTGAAATTAAAGCGCCTATTAAAATAAATGCGAAACCAATGTGTGCAATAGATGAACCTGCATGACGAATTTTTCCTTTTAAAATCCTTAACCAATATTCTGCGTTAGCAAATACAGCAAACAAGGTTGTAATAAACAATAAGGCATAAGAAATTAAATTCCATTTTTCTATACCACTCGCCTTATCATAATCTTTTAAAAAATATAAAGGAATACAACATGTCAAACCAAATACAACCGCCAGTATAGCTGATAATCGAATCTGTTTATAAAACTGTTTAATGTCTGTTTTTTTGTACTTAAAATATTGTGTAATGGCTATCAATTTTGCAATGATAATGGCAAAAGGCACCATCCATAAATTATAATCTGCTATTTTAATGGGTGCTTTTTCCAGATCAAATAATTTATTTAAAACCGGAATTGAAGTGAAGTAAGTTATGACCAAAGACGCTAACAATAACACTAAAGAACCAATAAACATCCAGAACTCGCGCGAATACAAGCTTTCTTCTTCCTCTTCTTTAGGAAAATATTTCATGTAAGAATAAACTGTAGTGACACCACTAATGCCGATCCAACCCAATAAGATCATTTTTTTGTAACCATAAATAATGCTTACGAATAACAATACAAGTGATAACATGATGTATGAAACTCTCATTAATTTATCATGAATCAATAAGATCACACAAATAAAAATAAATGTCAATACATAGATCACTAACTGTCCTTGCATTCCAAGATCAGTAAATGCATGCACCGAACTGTTACCTAAAATACCACTACGGGTTAAGAAAGTTGAATACAGAACTAATAAAAATGAAGCGATAGATAATAAGTGGGTCATAAATAATGAACCACCTTTATTTTTATTAATGATCATGACATGTCCTGCTGCAACAATAACCACCCATGGCACTAAAGAAGAATTTTCTACAGGATCCCAGGCCCAAAAACCACCAAAGCTTAACGCTTCGTAAGCCCAGGCGCCGCCCATTAAAATTCCTGTACCAAGGATCATGATACTAAAGAATGTCCAGGTAAGAGCCGGTTTTTGCCAGGTAGTAAAATCACGTTTCCATAAACCGGCTAATGCAAATGCAAATGGTGGTAATGTAGAAGCAAAACCTAAAAATAAAGTAGGTGGATGGATGGTCATCCAATAGTTTTGCAATAAAGGATTTAAACCTCGTCCATCAAGCTTTGCTAAATAATCAGGAATATGTATAAAAGGTAAATTAGCAAACTCAGGATTTTCTCTTAATAAAATAAAAGGATTGGTTCCTAATTTATAATCGCCAATTACAACACCTAATAACATGCTTGCTAAAAACACTTGTACCAAAGAAAAAACAGCCATTGTTGGTGCTTCCCATTTTTCGTCAATGCTTCTGCGTAAAATATTTCCTAAAACAACATTCCAAAAGGTCCATAATAAAAAACTTCCTTCTTGTCCTTCCCAAAAACAAGACATAATATACTGCATAGGCATGCTATTGTTACTATGCTGCCACACATACGAATACTCATACATATGATTAAACAGCATATAAAATAAAGTAGCAGCAATACCAATAACTGAAATCGTGTGAATAGAAAAACTAATACGAGCAAATGACCTCCATTCGGAAGTTAATTGTTCTTTAGAATGAAAATAATATGCAACCGTAGAAAGGATAGCTGCTATTAATGATAAGAAAACAAATGAGTTTCCCAGGGTTCCAACCCATAAATGTTCACCTATATAATTCATTACAAAAACCTATTTTTTATTTTTATCATCCCACAATTTAGGTTCCCATAATTCCAACTTATTACCCGCAGGATCCATGATCCAGGCAAAAGCACCATTTTCATGATATTCAGGGCCTTTTACAATTTCAACATTACCTGCTTTTAACTGAACAAGCATTTCATCCATGTTATCAATTCTGTAATTGATCATAAATGAGGATTCGCTGGGACTGAACCATTTGGAATCTTCAGCTGCTGTAGACCATACTGTTACACCTTTATCTTCAGCCAGATCATTTGGCCAACGCAAAATAGAGCCACCCCACGTTTCTAAATCTAATCCTAAATGTTTTTTATACCATTCGTTTAATTCTTTAGGGTTTTGAGTTTTAAAAAACACTCCGCCTATTCCTGTTATTTTTGCCATATATAGTGTTTAGAATATTATTGAACCTGTGGCTTCCCGTCGTTATATTTACTTGGGCATTTCATTAAAATGTCGTTAGCGTGAAATTCTTCTCCCTCCATTTTTCCAATCAAAACAATTTGTTCAGATTTTTCAAAATCCTGAGGAACACTTTTATGAAGCACTACTTTTTTCTCAACACCTTTGTTATCTGTCATTAAAAAAGAACATTCATCGGCATTAATTTTTGGATCGTACTGAACAGGAACTGTTTTATTTAATTTCCCAACCACATGATATTCTGTATCAGGATTTGAGATCGCCTCTGCAAAATCTGCATAAGACGCATTACTTTGAAGTGACGTGAAAATAACACCAATTGCAACCGCAATGACTATTATCCCTACAATGTGAATCTTTTTCATGTTAGTTTTTATTCTTAACCGCAAAATCCGCAGAGTTTATTAGCGCGGAGATCGCAGAGGTTTTGTTAATCTTTTTTCTCCAGTCTCCTTAATTTAATATCCAAATAAATCAAATAAGCTATCAAGCAAACGAAAATGATCGATAAAACAGCTATTACAACATAGATCTTTCCTTCGCTTCTAAATGTATCGGCCATTTTAGGTTCACCTGTGATGGCTTGTGCCTTACCAATAACAGATAAGAACAAAATTGCGAAAAGTATAAAAAATTTATTCTTCATGTTTTTGATAATGTAATGTTGCTAAACGTTTTTTAATATCTAATATCCAAAGACTTAATAATACCCAACCAATAACCGCTGGATAAAATACTGTTCGCATGTTACTATCCAGATCGTATTTTCCGAACGCAGGATTACCACCATTACCGGGATGTAACGAATCTGTTAAACGAGGTAAGATCATAATAAAAACGAACATCATAACAAAGGCAAAAATATTATAAACCGCAGCAATACGAGCTCGTTTTAATTCATCAATAATAGAACTTCTTAAAATGAAATAAGCTAAATAAATCAATACGGCAATTGCTACTCCGTTTAATTTTGGATCCTCAAAAGTCCACCAGGTTCCCCAAGTAAATTTAGCCCACATACAACCCGTCAATAATCCGGGAATACTCAAGAACAAACCAACTTGAGCGGCCTGATTACTAATCAGATCAGATCTCATATCATTTTTAGCCAATTGTTTAATGGCAAATACGACAGAATATCCCATTTGAAACAACATAGCAAACCAAATTGGCACATGGTAATACACATTACGAATAGTTTCATTTAAAATATCCAAACGCGGAACAGGATTTAACAAACCCCACACTAAAGTGTACAGAATCATTACTGCAGCCAATATTTTCCACCATTTTATCATTCGCGCCAAAGGTAATTAAATAATATAGTTGCCAGAGCAATTACAACAAAATTTAGCATAATTAAAATCAATAAATATTTATAACTCACACTCCATGCTAAGCCATCAATAGCATGTTTACTTAATTTAATTGAAACCAATAACAAAGGCATTAAAACAGGAAAACTTAAAATGGCCATTAAACTCATATTATTATTAGCCTTAGACGCAATTGCACTCATAAGACTCAAGACTCCTGAAAAAGCCGTTGAGCTGAACAATAAGGTTGTCAAAAACATTCCCATATCCTGAACCATGCTTCCTACAAACCAGGAATAGAAGAAAAAAGTCAATAAACTTAATGTAGCCATTAACAACATATTATAAATAATCTTACCTAAAATAAATTGGCGAGGATTATAATACAAATAGTTAAACAAACCCTTCCCTTTGGTTTCCTGCATAAAACTTTTGCTGGATACATTAACAGCAATGAACATAAAAATGACCCAAAACAAGGCGTTCCAAACCATGGGATGAATGATTTTTTTGAAAGATAAGGCTGAAACGAAGACCGTTGCTACGATATAAACTAAAATTCCGGCAAAGGTCGATTTTTGTCTGAATTCCAGAAGAAACTCTTTTTTAATTAAATGAGATAAACGGCCGTTTTGCATGCGCCCCAAATTTACACCCAAATACTGGAAAAGACAATTATATTTTAGTGATTAAAGTTGCGTAACTTTGTGGTTTAAAACCACTTAAAACTTGCCCTTAAATGAAAATAACCTTCGTTTTTATCGTATCAGCGATTACTTTAGCGCTTTCGTCTTTTTTTACCAAAAAAGGAACGAACCCAACCTCT
>Ga0066415_1000174_pt1 | contig 11255 bp, 12 predicted proteins | sample LakWasMet21_HOW5_2_FD_59542 | JGI IMG/M metagenome (GOLD analysis project Ga0066415, IMG submission 59542) | Freshwater sediment methanotrophic microbial communities from Lake Washington under simulated oxygen tension - Sediment Metagenome 21_HOW5 | ecosystem: Environmental > Aquatic >... | reverse complement strand
CGAAAATTCTCCAATAGGAAATACGAAGGTTTTAAATACCATTTTGGTTTCATTAGCTATAACGTATGTATTTAGCTCGGAGTTAGTATTACACGTTTTACAGTTAGTGATAGATCCTGTTACAGGAAGCGGTGACGATGAAAGATTTATAAAATTAGGAGAATATGCAGATGTGAAATCTCACGTATTTAAAATTGGTTTTCCAATACTGTGGGGTTTATTAGCCTTTGCTTATTTGTTTATCGGAATGAAAAAACAAAACAAAACATTGCGTGTTGCAGCGCTTGCTTTAATTGCAATTACCTTGTTGAAGTTATTTATTTTCGATATTCAGGACGCTTCAGAAGCAGGAAAAATAGTAGCCTTTATTATTTTAGGCGTGGTACTATTGATCATCTCCTTCATGTACCAAAAAATAAAAGCCTTGTTGTTGGACGACGAAAAGAAACAACACATTGACACTTAATATTTTGATATAATTAAAAATAGCCACTAAGGCACAAAGACTCTAAGAATAAATACAACTTTGTGTCTTAGTGCTTTTGTAGTAAAACAAAAAATATCCACATATGAAAAAAATAGTTTATTTATTAGTGTTTGTTATAGGGAACTACTTTGTAATGTTTTCGCAATCATTTACTCATCAGGCAACAATCAGTGGCATTAAAGAAAATGGATTATATAAAATTTCTTTAACACCGGAATATAAACAACGCATGAGCAAGAACCTGCATGATATACGGGTTTATGATTCTGCTCAAAAAGAAGTGCCTTATGTTGTTTTAAGTGAACCTTTATTAAAATCAAAATCAGATTTTGTGCCACATGAAATTGTGTCTCAAAAACATTTTAATACTTACTCCGAAATTGTTATTCATAATCCCAATAAAGATAAGATCAGCAACATTGCGTTTAATATCAATAATTCGGATGCTTATAAATATTGCACCATAGAAGGGAGTGAAGATGCAAAGCAATGGTATAGCATTAGTGAACTGCAAGAATTGAGTTTGGCTTACAATGATGTGTATACCAATCAATACAAGTGTATTTATTTCCCTTTAAATAACTACAAGTATTTTAGATTGTTGGTTGACGATTGGTATTCTCAACCATTGAAAATAAATTCAGCGGGTTATTTTAAAAACTCGGTTATTGCCGGAAAATTAAATGATGTATCATTTACTAAAGCAATTACCGAAGATGTAAAGAATAAAAAAACGGTGATCGCTTTATCTTTTACTAATAATCAATCTGTTAATCGTATTGACTTTAAGATCCAAAACCCTCGATTGTATATGCGTCATGCTATTATTTATGCTAAGCGCGAAAATAAGATCAAGGACAGAACAGAATATTATAATGAGATCTTGTTTGAGTTTGATTTAAAATCTGATGCAGCACTCTTTTTTGATATTCCAAAATTAAATGAAAAGGAACTGTTTATTGAAATAGAGAATAAAGATAATCCGGCTTTAGAAATTGAAAGCATTCACTGTAAACAATTAGCGAGTTATTTGGTATGCGATTTCAAGGCTAATCAAACCTATACCTTAATGTGTGGCGATGATAAATTAAAATCTCCTGAATATGATCTTATTAATTTTGTGTCGCAGATCCCACAATTATTACCTGAGGCTAAATTGGATACGATGAAAGAGGTTGTTCAAACAAAAGTAGTACTTGCTGAAAAAGAAAAGCCTTTTTATGAAACTAAACAATTTTTATGGATCTGCTTAGGTTTGGGAGCTATCGTGATCTTTTTCTTCTCTAGGAGTTTGTTAAAGGATATGGCTAAGAATAAAGCCGAATAAATTATTTGTTTTTAAATGCCAAGAGCCATTTATAGGCATCATCATAATTCGAAAAATATTCCTGAGGATATCCTTTCTTATCAAACTGTTTCAAAAACGACATCAGGTTTGCTTTTAAAGCATTAGAGACAACAATAGCTCTGGCAAGAGTTGTAGTAATGCCATCTTGCTTCATGGCCTCTTTTTCGGCTTGTGGAGATATTTTCCAGATAGCTCTTGAATCAAATAATTTTAAAGCGGGCTCATTATTGCATAAATGACGAATAACTAAATTCATATCTAAAACGTCTTCATGATCAACATCAACAGCATCTAGCATGGTAACAATGATAATGTCTTCTTTATCACATTCTATTTTCGCTACTCGAGTTTCAACTATTTTTTCCATCCTACACTAAAGATAACACAATTGCTGAATTCAGAGAAGTTAAAAAATAAAAAACCCATCCGCTAACGAATGGGTTTTTAAAATTTAATTCAAAAATGAATTATTCTGCGATAACTTCGAAGTTAACTGTTGCAGAAATTTCTTTGAACAAACGAACTTTAGCAGTATAAGTACCTAAAGCTTTAATTTGATCTTCATTCATTTCAATGTTTTTACGCTCAATATCGTAACCAGCTTTTTTCAAAGCTTCAGCTAATTGGATATTAGTTACTGAACCGAAAATTTTTCCTGATTCACCAGCTTTAGCGCCAACTTTAACTGATACACCAGCTAATTTTTCAGCACTTGCAGTAGCTTCAGTACGTAATTTTTGTTCTTTGAACGAGCTTTGTTTAATTTCTTCAGCTTGCATCTTTTTGTTACTATCAGTAGCCAAAACTGCAACACCTTGAGGAATTAAAAAGTTACGACCGTAACCGTTTTTTACTTTAACGATGTCGTTTTTATATCCTAAACCTTTAAGGTCCTTTTTTAATATAATTTCCATGTTGTGTTTCCTCCTTTAATTATTTTAAACCATCAGCTAAGTAAGGCATTAAAGCAATGTGACGCGCACGTTTCACTGCTTGAGATACTTTACGTTGAAACTTTAATGAAGTTCCGGTTAAACGACGAGGCAATAACTTACCTTGCTCATTCACGAACTTTAATAAAAAGTCTGCGTCTTTGTAATCAATATATTTAATACCTAACTTTTTAAAGCGACAGTATTTTTTCTTTTTAGCCTCAACTGTAGGAGGGTTTAAAAAGCGTACTTCATTTTTTGCCATTTTGTAAAAATCTTTTTGGGGTTAATAATTAAGCTTCTGCTTTTTTAGTTTTAGCAACTTTAGCTTCAGATCCTTTTGCACGACGTTTGTCTGCCCAAGCAGCACCATGTTTTTCTAAAGCAATCGTTAAGAAACGTAAAATACGTTCGTCACGTTTAAATTGTAATTCTAGTTCAGCAATCTCAGTTCCTTTTCCAGTGTAATCAATTAGGTGATAAAACCCAGTTGTTTTCTTTTGAATAGGGTAAGCCAATTTTTTTAGGCCCCAGTTTTCTCTGTGATTAACTTTCGCTCCCAAATCCGTTAGGATTTTTTCAAACTTTTTTGCGGCCTCCTTTGCCTGATCTTCAGACAAAACGGGAGTTAAAATGAAGACCGTCTCATAGCGTTTTTCCATTATTATTAATTTTAAATTAGGGCTGCAAATATAAGCTAATTATTTGATTCTGAAAACTTTTAATGCAAAAATGCATGTTTTTTTGAGGTTTTTGAATCACGCGAAAAACAATTAAGTGATTGAAAATCAGTATTTTATTGTTTTATTGGGTTTGGTTAAGGTAATTTAGAATATAGAAAAAAGATCAGTTTTGTCAGGCTGAGCGGAGTCGAAGCCGCCTAAACCCTTCGACTCCGCCAGGGTGACATAGATATTGTAATTTAAAAAAGTCGTAGCTTGTACTGCGACTTTTTCAAAATGTTATTTTATAAAATCGAACCTATTCTAAAATGATCTTTTTTACCTGAGCATGTTTGCCTTGCTCTACTTTTACAAAGTAAATGCCTTTTGCATTTTTACTAATATCAATTTCTTTATCATAGTTTCCAGTTGTATTCACAAACTTTTCTTTGTAAACAATTTTGCCTTCAATATTTAAGATCGTAATCTCTGCATCACCTTGTTCAGGTAAAGTAAAACTTAAATTAAATTTACCACTACTTGGGTTTGGATAAAAATTCATTTTCTCAACGTTTAGTTTTCCATCACTTTCACCGGCACTTTTATTGATGCGTTTTAGTTCTTTCTCATCTGCATCTGTAATATCGATGCGTTTAATAACAACAGTTTTTGTTACATGTTTTTCTTTTTTATCGCCAGAAGCTTTGTTGTCTTCATCATGAATGATGACAACTTTTTTAGTACTCTTAGCATTTCCATCAATACCGGCTTCTTTTAATGCTTTTTCTATTTCCTCATTTATTTCTTTACTTAATTCTTTTTCGTTAATACTTATTTGCTCTCCGTCTCCATCATTAATAATAATGGTTTTGATCATCTGTCCGTCTTTATCATCTCCAATAATATCAATAGTTCCATTTTCTAATTTAATTGAGCCGGGATCATTAGTTGTAAAAGTTGTGTCAGTTATTTTTTCTACACCGTTAATATTCTCAATTTTTTTAATACGAACCGTTGCCGGTTTATTAGTAGTTTGAGCTACCAATAATGATGTGCTTAATAATAGCACACTCATAATAATTGTTGTTTTCATAATTTAGTTTTTTAAATTGTTGTTATTTTAGTGATTGATTTATGGTACAAAATTAGCCCTCATAAAAGCGGTAATGGGTTAAGGAGCGGTTAAACACTGTTAAGGAAAAGTTAAAGTTTAAACAGGTAAGTTAAAGAGTGCTTAAATTTGACAGACAATGAATTCAAAACCCTATAAGATCATATTCACTTTATTGAGCTTTAGCTTATTGGCAGTGCTTTTACTTCAAGGATTTTGGATCAGAAACTTTTACTCTCAAAAGTTGGATGAGTTTAATACAGCAGTTTACCAAACATTATCAGATATTTCAAATAAACTAAATGAGAGAGAAAATCTTGATTTCATTAAACACGCTGCATTCCCTAAAACTCAAACTAAGATCACAAAAAAAGATGGAACTGTTAAAGTTGTTGTATCGGCATCTAACACTACAAGTAACGTTGGTTCTGTTAACGATATTGATATTTTAAAGGAACTAAGTTTGGATACTGTTTTTAGCGAAAAACAACAGATCATTATCTCAGATTCTGTGATGCACATGCACAATGGACATCAAACAATTACCATTAATAAAAAATCAAATAAACACATTCCTAAAAAAGAGGAGATCGATAAATTGATCGATAAAATGATGACTGAGATCAAAACGATCGATGTATCGCCAATTGAAGATATTAATGAAGATACTTTAAACAATTTGATTAAAAGAGAGCTTGAAACTAAAGGAATCTTTATTCCTTTCGAATTTTTATTAAAAAAAGTAGATCAAAATACGGATGAAATTCTGGCTCAGTCAAAAGGGTTTAAAAAAGAAAACAAAGTATACAAAGCTGATCTGTCAAACAATAAAGTGTTTCGTGATCATAACTTTTTGTATCTGCAATTTCCTGACGAAACCGGTTTTGTGTTTTTACGAATGAAGAATATGTTATTGTTAGCAGCATTGTTTTCATTGATCATCATTGTTGTTTTTTATGTTACACTCAAAACTATTTTAAAGCAAAAAAAATTAGGCGAGATCAAAAATGATTTCATTAATAATATGACACATGAATTGAAAACGCCAATTGCGACTATTTCCTTAGCTATTGATGCTATCAACAATCCACAAGTTAAAAACGACGATGAACGATTTAATAGATATACAGCTATTTTAAAAGAAGAGAACCAAAAACTTAACAGTCATGTGGAGCGGGTATTACAAATGGCAATGCTGGATAAAGGCGAATTGCAATTACATAAAATACCAGTTAATTTAATTGCAACTATTCGTTCTGCTATCAATACACACGAATTGCAAATTGCCAAACAAAAAGCGCAAGTGGTTTTTAATCCGCAACAAACCGAATTAATGATAGTAGGAGATGAGTATCATTTGCTAACGGTATTTAATAATTTATTGGATAATGCTTTAAAATATTCTAACGAAAATTGTTTGATCGAAATATCAGTAAACAAGACGATAAATGATCTGACTATTAGCTTTAAAGATAACGGTATAGGAATTGAAATCGGGTTACATCAAAAAGTGTTCGAGAAGTTTTATAGGGTTCATGGGGGTAACTTACATGATATAAAGGGTTTTGGTTTGGGCTTAAGTTATGTGAAGTCAATTATTGAAAGGCATAACGGTAGTGTAGAATTGAAAAGTACAAAAGGAAAGGGTAGCGAGTTTATTATTAAATTACCTATAATATGAAAACCAGAATATTATTAGTTGAGGATGAAAAGAATTTTGGTTTGTTACTGAAAGACTATTTGACGATGAATGGTTTTTTAGTGACTCATTGTGAGGATGGCGAACAAGGACTACAGGCCTTTAAGTCCGAGACCTTTGATATTTGTATTGTAGATGTGATGATGCCAAAAAAAGATGGATTTACTTTAAGCACAGAAATAAAAGCCATTAATAAACATATTCCTTTGATATTTTTAACGGCTCGTAGTATGCGCGAAGATGTTATAAAAGGCTATACTATTGGTGCGGATGATTATATTGTTAAACCTTTTGATTCAGAAGTTTTACTGTTTAAAATTAAAGCAATATTAAACAGGCATTCTAATTCTTTTACCGAAAACGATTTTTTGCATGAAATAGGGCAGTTTAAATTTAATGCCAAATTAAGAACTTTAAAAAAATTATCTGATCCGGAAATTAAATTATCACCCAAAGAAGCTGCTTTGTTAAATTTGTTGTGTCAACATAAAAATGATGTGCTGCCCCGCGAAAAAGCCTTAAAACAAATTTGGACAGATGACAACTATTTCACTGGTCGTAGTATGGATGTTTATATTGTTAAATTACGCAAATATCTTTCTCTTGATTCAAATTTAGAAATCGCTAATCTGCATGGCAATGGCTATAGTTTATTAATAAAATAATGACAGCCTTATTGTGAGGCTGTCATTATTATAATCAGGTATGATGTTATGAGCAATTACATGGTTTGATGTTTTGTAATCGTCTCATTATTAAATCGAATAAAGTAATTTCCGCTTAAATCGAAACGCGGCACATAACAACCTTTGAGTTTTCCTAAAATTTTTCCACTGTTTAAATCAAATCGGATAAATTCATTCATATCATCAGTGTCTTTTCCTGTCCAAACAATATAGGCGTCACCTTTAAATTCAGTAAATAATACTTTGTTTGTTGATGTTGCATAATTTTTTGAACCGTTGGTAGAGAATGAGGCAATACCTTCTTCTCCTTTTACTATGTAATTTTTGTCGTATTCAAAAATGTACTGAGGTTTACCAATTTCTTTTCCCAGCTCAATTTTATGTTTCACGTTTCCCGTTGCAGGGTCAAGGTAATAGATGTTTTTTGCTGAGCAGGCAATAAGGCTATTATCTCCTATAAGTATGCTGCATTCTGATTTTGAGAATTTGTCGTCTGTAAACTTTGTTCCTGCTGTCCATAATTGTTTTCCGTTTGAAGCATCATATACTTTTATATCAGAGCTACCCTCATAAATATTTTTTGCTATTTGAGTTGTAGCCCCATTGTTTGCGTTATATACCGATTTTGCCTTTCTGATATATCCTCCAAATTTTGCAATTAAAACGTTATTAGTCACAGACAATTCAGAGATAACGTCGCCATTATCTAATTTATCACTTTTCCATAATAACGCTCCGGTGTTAATATCCAATTTTTTTATGGCTTTTTCTCCTTTTGATAAATCACATAAATACACAGCGTCTTTATCAACTGTAGGGAGTGGGCATTTACCTATTTCCTGCGAGGTCATTCCGGCTTCTACCAGGTCAAATGTTGTTGTCCATAATACGGTTCCTGTTTTTATATCCAAAACAGTAATCCCTTCATAGATGATAAATACTTTATCGTTTTTAGCAAGTACATTCATCATAATATCCGGATCTTCATCACTTAATAAAAGTCGGTTGATGTGTGTAACCGCTTTTGCTTTTATTGGAGTAGACCAGCTATAGCTGCCTGATGCTTTAATTGTAACATCAAATGTGTTTCCTGCACATGAGTTTTTCAGAAACTTATCCTTAAAGTATAATTCAATATATGTTTTTGATGCTTCATCGATTGTTGAAGTAGCAAAGGTATGTTTAGTTTTATTTTTTTTGCTTTTAGCGGCTTTATCTTTTAAAGTGCTTTCTGTGATAGAACTGTTAATTTCTCCTGTTTTTGAATCTAGGTAAATGGTTGTTTTAGTATCTTCTTTTGGTTTGTTGTAAATTACTTCAACAGGGTCACCTTCTTTGGCCCATAGAAATGTCCAGTCTTCAACAGATTTTACACCTAATCTTTCTTTAGCATTAAAAGTCCATAAGGTCTTTCCGGTTGTCCCATCAACCATTGAAAATGCTTTTAAATCGCCTACGATAACCATGGAAAGATCTGCATTGCAAGAATTCCATTTGTTTTCTACATCGACTTTTGTTTCCCATTCTTTTTTAAATTCATTTTGTGAAAATAGAGATTGTCCTATTACAAGGCAGGCGGCTAGAATTATATTTTTTGTTTTCATATAAATGTTGTTTATTTAAAATTGGGCTCCTTCTTCTATACTAAATTTTACAGTTCTGGAATAAATTGAACCGGAAAAACCAGGCCCCAAATATTTTTTACCTTTCATATTTAAAACACCATTTGAAGTAAAACGTAATTTGTTATTCGTTTTGCTTACATAAAGTTTTCCAATGGCTTTATAGAAAAATTGGCCACCCGGTTCAGTTGCGTCTAATTCAACGTTTACATGGTTGGTAATAGTTGTTGGTACGGTATCAATATCAAATACCCTGTAGGACCCTTCACTAACAGAATTTCTGATATTTCTGTAGCTTGAACTACCTAAGCTGTCAAAAAAGATTCGTAGTTGAGCTGGATTGATACTTAATTTATTGAATGGTTTTGATATGCCAAAAGAACCCCCATTTGAAGAACAACTTGGAATAGACATGTCTGGCGTATGTGTAGAGTCGCTAACTATATAATAGTTTGTGGTTGGTGGTGTAAATCCTGTTGTGGTTGAAGACCCTGTTGTTGTATTGGTGGAATCTTCCGGGGTGCCATTGTCTTTCTTTTTGCAACTAACATTTAATAAAATTACAGCCGCAAGTATTGATACGATTTTTTTCATAAATGATTGATTTAAGATTTGGATTATTGTATGATTAATTTGCCTGAATTAATTTGTTTCCCATCATTAATAAGCTGATAAAAATATATTCCGTTTTTCATCCCATCTTTATTGATGATAGTTTCATTATTATTTATAATGGTAGATCTAACTTCTTCTCCAGTGACATTGTATAGTTTAAAAACGGAATTTGTAATTATACTATTTGAATTGATTTTTAGAGTTGCTTGAGCGGACATCGGATTAGGAAAGAGGTTCATTGATATGGTTTTTGTGTTCTCTTTAATTCCTGTAGTAGGATCTGCGCACCAGGCTGTTGTTATGCTGCCGTTATTTTCACTTCTGTATAGCCATCTTTTTCCATCACTAATGCTGATCCATGAATAGTAATTTGAGTTGGGGCCAAGGCTATTTGTTCGTATTTCCGAAATCAATGCTATATTAGATATAGAACCTTGCGGTAAAATCAGTGTGCCATATCCGGCAAAAGTTACAGTTCTCGAACCTGTTTGGACGCTACTCACAGTTGTTGCATCGCTGTAATTCGTTTTCGCATAATTATCTGTAAATGATTGCCCGTAAGAAAACGGAAAAATCAAACGTTTATCCGGATTTTGAAATATTTCATGGGATGCATCCGGTGAGTAAGTTCCCCAATCGACAAGACTATCGGAATTAATGCCATAGTAATTATAATCTACAACAGAAGTTAATGCCGGATCATATTCACTATAATTACTGCTTGGATACAGACTGCCGTTTGGGGTTCCTGAGCTGCCGAAGTAAGAAAGATGAATGGTTGGCGGACCCGGCTGTAAAGATAGCGCAGAAGCGTCCCAGGTTACTGCGCTTCCTGTAGTAGTTGATAAAGATGTGTTATAGGACGAGTTTGACGCTACATTTATCGGAAGCGTATAAGTTAAGGAATTGCTGAAATTGGAATAAGTGAGGGTTTGAGAATTTAAAAATAACCCGGACAAAAGTATCAAAAGAGTTAAAAAAAGTGGTTTCATAAATTTTTAGATTTAAATTATGAAACAAAGATGAGCGCTTTGAAGATTTTTGACAATACGCAAAAAGTAGTAATTCTTCTAACCCTTATTTTGGGTAAACTTTATTTAAGGCTTCGGTACGCGAATTAACTTGTAGTTTTTCGTAAATGTTTCTAATATGGGTACGTACTGTTTCTGTGCTTAAAAAAAGTTGATCCGCAATTTCCTTATATCTATAGCCTTTTGCAAGAAGATCTAAAATTTCCTTTTCGCGTGAAGAAAGTTTTTCGAGTTCAGAATACTTTTCTGAAGTATGGAAAGATCCTACAATTTTTCTGGCAATATGACTGCTCATAGGAGAGCCGCCTTTATGAACATCCAATATCGCATCCAGTATTTTTGAGGGTTGTGTGGTTTTTGTCAAATATCCGGTTGCCCCAGCTTTCAATGCTTTAAAAACAGATTCACTGTCTTCGAAAGACGTGAACATTATGAATTGTGTATTTGGACATTTTGATTTTAATTCGGCTACACAATCAATACCTGATTTTCCCGAAAGATGAATATCCATTAAAACAACATCTAGCTTAAGTGAAGGAATTTTTTTGATAGCTTCTTCGGCATTGTCAAATGCATATTCACACGAAAAACCCTCACTTCCATTAATTAAAATAGCTATTCCTTCACGAATCTGTTTCTCATCTTCAACTATACCTATTTTTAAAACCATTTTACAAAAATAAAGATCTCTTGTTTTATTTTTTTACTACTAAGGTAGTATTTACTCTTTTAAAATATTTTCGAGAGGAATATGAACTTCAATGAAGGTGCCAAAATCAACATTCTTATTTATTCTAAACGAACCACCTACTGATTCTATTCGGGTTTTCATATTTTTAAGTCCATTTCCTTGCGAATCAACTTCTGAAATCCCAATACCATTGTCTTTTACCGAAATAGATAGAAGGTTATTGTAAATAGATGTTTCGATTTCTATTAAAGTTGCTTTTGAATGTTTCACAATATTGTTTAAGGATTCTTTTATAGTCATTAAAATTTCCCGATGACTTTCTTTTGTGATCGGAGATTGGGGAATTTTGTCACTGGTCTTAAGCTTCAGTT
>Ga0066415_1000172_pt1 | contig 11284 bp, 6 predicted proteins | sample LakWasMet21_HOW5_2_FD_59542 | JGI IMG/M metagenome (GOLD analysis project Ga0066415, IMG submission 59542) | Freshwater sediment methanotrophic microbial communities from Lake Washington under simulated oxygen tension - Sediment Metagenome 21_HOW5 | ecosystem: Environmental > Aquatic > Freshwater... | reverse complement strand
CCAACGGTTTGCCATTGTGGCTTGCGATAAACCGGTAGCTCCATAATAAAATAACTTTTTTCTTTTGACTTTAATACAAATTTTAAGATAATGGCGGCAAAGAGAGCTGCTGCGAAACCTAGCAAATACATGCCCATCAAAACTAAACCTTGGTAATTGAAAAAACCCAGAGATTCTTGTCCGGAAAACATCATCCCTATTAATAAGGTATAGACAGGTAAACGCGCTGAACAACTAATCAAAGGGGTAACTAAAATCGTAATGATTCTGTCTTTCCAATTCATGATAGTGCGGGTACTCATGATAGACGGTACAGCGCAAGCTACACTGCTGATCATAGGAATAACAGATTTACCGTTTAATCCAAAGCGTCGCATTAATTTATCTAAAATAAAACTTGCTCTAGCCATATAACCGGTGTCTTCTAAAATTGCAATGAAGAAAAACAACATGGCTATTTGTGGCACAAACACAACAATGCCACTAATACCAGCTAAAACACCGTTTACCAACAGATCATTAAGTTGCCCTTGCGGTAAGGACTTAGCCGTTAGATTCATTAAATAGGCAAAAGATTCTTCTATCCAAGTCATTGGATATTCGGCCACATGAAAAATGAATTGAAAAATGATGAATAGGATAAATAGAAAAAAAACGAAACCAAAAACCTTATGTGTAAAAATAGCATCTAATTTTTGAGTAGTGCTTTTGTGAACTTGTTGAGGTTGTTTAAGGCATTTGGCAACAATGTAGTTTAATTTTGAAAAACGGGAGATATTGTCTGCAAATTCAAACTCTTTAATATTACTGTTGTTTCCATCATCAAACTGTGATAAAATAATAGCAGCATAAGAATCGGTATTTGGTAGGAGTTCTTTTTGTTTTCCAAAATCGTAAAAAATGGAATCAGAGATTTTGGCTTTGGTAATAGTTTCTTTTAATTCTAAAATACCTTTTTTTTCACGAGAATTAATAGCCACTACCGGAATATCAAGTAATTTCTCTAATTCATCAATATATATAGTAATATTATTTTTCTCGGCTTCATCAATCATATTGAGAGCTAATACACAGGGTTTTTTTAAATCAATCATCTGTGTGGCCAGCAACAAATGTCTTTTTAAATTAGACGCATCCGCAACGATCACTACTACATCAATAATTTCGTTAAAATCTAATAAAGCTTTGCAGGCTACTTCTTCATCAATTGATTTTGGAAATAAGCTATAAGTGCCGGGTAAATCTGTTACTTTGTAAATGCTATCTTTAAAGGAATAAGAGCCATAATGCTTGTCAACTGTAACGCCGGCATAATTACCGGTTTTTTGATTTAAGCCGGTTAAGGAGTTAAACAAGGTGGATTTTCCGCTATTAGGATTGCCTACTAAAGCAATTGAAATATGATTTTTAGAGGAGTTCAAGGCAAAAATAAGATCTAGACCTTAATTAGTTTTAACAACAACAGTAGAAGCTTCTTTTTTTCTTAAACTTAATAAATAGCCCGATACCTCAATAGCGATTGGATCTCCCATAGGAGCAATGTTAGCTAATTTTACCATTTCGCCAGGTAGGCAACCCATTTCAATCAACTTAAGAGACAGGAAATCATCAGTGAACTTTTTTATAAGAGCACTTTGGCCAATTTTTAATTTATCAAGTGTTGTCATCACGGATTAAAGGTAACGGTTTAATAGTGTAACAGATATACCACAAATGCGGTATGGAAATAAACCTTATTCTACAATAAAAAATCAGTTATTTCAAGTAATGGAGTTTCAAAAGAATAGTGTTATGTGACAAAATTATATATTAAAGAAAGCTGTTCTTTTAACAAAAATTCATCATAGAATACCTATGGAATGAAAATAAACCAATACAAATGCCCCTAAACAAAGGGTTAATAAAGTATTGGCTATTTTTAATTGACGAAGTTCTGCAAGATAATCACCAATGATAATGTTTAATGGAATAATGCAAGGCATTAAAAGCCAATCCGATTTATGTTTATAAAAGACCATCAAAATACAGATTGCAAGCATCCAAATTAAAATAAATTTGGTTTTTTTTGTTTTCACTTTAATGCCAAATCCTTTTGTGAAACTTTGAAAAAAGGCAAAACAAAATAATAGGACAATCATGATCAAAAAAGCCAAATGATACTCAGAAACAAGAGGTTTTTGAAAGTCTGTTAAAACGGTTGAAATTACTCTAAAAGATTGGGTAAAATCATTCGTGCTTATATAATTTAGGCTAATATATATATAACAAGGAGTTAGTAAACCCAGTAATAAAATAAGCCATTCTCTCCAATTAAAAGGTCGTAAAATGATTAGTGCGATAAAGCTTATCGGAAATAAAAACAAATAGTGAACATAAAAAAAAGAGGCAAGCCCCATAAAAAACCCTGCTTTAAAAAAATCAGATAAGGCTTGCTCTTCACGATAACTTTCCATTAAAAAGAAAAGCGCAGGAATTACAAATAGATTGGCAATTAAGATCGGATCAAAGGAGAGACTTGTGTTTGATGAAAAAGAGAATAAAATATAGAATAACGATGGGAGGTAATTTGTTTTGGAGATGATCTCATGCTTAATAGCAAACATATTTAACAAGATACCGCCGATGATTACTGCAAAAAGCAAAACGACTTGTTTAGAAACATAAGACATATTTTGATTAAATAGATAGTTATATAAAATATGTTCAGGGGTACTCTCGGCCACAGAGAAGCCGGAAACGAAAACTAAAGTGTTTATCCACAAAGTAAGACAAAGCGCGGAAAGTATGATAATGGAAAGCTGAAGATTATTTTTTAATGGGCCAACAATCATTTTTAGAAGAAATTACTTTTTTTTCAAGAAAATTTATACATTTGTGATGTAAACTTACAAATTTAGATTGATATGACTTCTTTAATGATTACAATGACAGATGTTTTTTATGCGATTGGGGACTTTTCTCAATGGATATTTAGAGGAATGTTTAAAATGGGACATGGCCCTAACATTGTATTATGGACGATTATTTTTTTCTTATTAGTTTACCAAACCTTACAAATGGTTAAACAAAACAAAGAAGCCGAAAAGAACGGTACGTTGAAATAATACCCCCCTTTTAATAAAAAATTTGAGCCCTGATTGCAAAATCGGGGCTTTTTTATTAAATTTACTTTAGTGCATCCTATTAAAACCATACTGTTCCTATTATTGTTTGCCGTTGGTTGTTATGCCCAACGGACAAAAACGCCACGCAGCCACGAACAATCTCTTATCCGCTTTACAGAAAATAAACAACAATGGAATGAGCTGGTGGCTTATAGGGCGCAGTTGGATGGCGGCGCATTGTTTATCGAAAAAAGCGGGAAATTGACTTTTCATTTATACGATAAGGATGATTACAGAGGCAGGCATTTGGGGAGAACTCATTCGGATAATTTAAAATTTCATGCCTACTCAGTTAATTTTGTAGGCTCCGATTCTTCCGCTCAAATAAGAGCAGAAACACCTTCAGAGGATTATGTTAATTATTTTATTGGTAAAACAGCATCTCGGTGGGCAACAAATGTTCGGCATTATAAAAAGATTTTAGTAAAAAACCTCTATCAAAACATTGATGTTGAATATGCGGGTGGTGCTCAATCAATCAAATACAATTTTATTGTTAAGCCCGGTGGAAATCCAGTTGATGTTAAAGTTCAATATAATAATGTAACAGACATTAAATTAAAAAATAACGAATTGCACATTAGCACATCAGTAAGTGAATCTATTGAACAAAAACCCTTTATATATCAAGTGATAGATGGTGACACTGTTGAAATACCAAGTAAATTTGTGTTAAAAGGCAATGTCGTTTCTTTTAAATTATTAAAAAACTATAATCCATCACAAATATTGATCATTGACCCTCTATTAGTATTTGCTGCATCAAGTGGTAGTACAGCAGATAATTTTGGAATGACTGCCACTTATGATTCAAGAGGAAGTTTGTATACCGGCGGAACTGCTTTTAATGTTGGATACCCAACTACCGCAGGTGCTTATGATGTAAGTTATAACGGAATTGCGTCAGATCAATTTACAGATGTAGTGATCACAAAATATGATTCTACAGGGTCATTTTTAAGGTATTCGACGTATCTTGGAGGAGCAACTTCTTCCGAGATCGTTACCAGTTTAATCGCGGATAAAAATGATAATTTGTGTTTATATGGAGCTACTGGTTCAACTGATTTTCCTACCACGATAGGTTGTTACGATGATGCATTTAATGGCGGCGATTTTTTACACTACCCACAAAATGGCACTCTTTTTAATAGCGGCACAGATATTTATGTAGCTAAATTAAATAGCACCGGAAATACATTAATGGCATCAACCTATCTTGGCGGGTCTAAAAACGATGGGGTTAACAACAACAATAATACGTCTTTGTACGATTCGCTAATGTTTAATTATGGCGATCAGTTTAGGGGAGAAGTGCAGGTAGATAGCTTGGATAACATTTACATCTATAGCAGCACTAAATCAATAAACTTTCCTACACAAAATGCATTGGATAATACCTTAGGTGGCCAACAAGATGCGGTTTTAGTAAAATTTAATCCAACATTGAGTAGCTTGATTTTTAGCACTTATATTGGAGGAACTGATAGTGATGCCGGATATGCTTTAGCTTTAGATGATACACTGAATATTTACATTTCTGGTGGCACACGCAGTGTAAATTTTCCAACAACTGTAGGAAGCTATAAACCTTTATATGCAGGCGGAAAATGTGATGGCTATGTATGTAAAATAAAATCTGATGGATCCGTTATTTTACATGGAAGTTATATAGGTACAAACAATTATGACCAAAGTTATTTTGTGCAATTAGACGATCAGCAAAATGTGTATTTATATGGCCAGTCTTTAGGGAATATGCCCATTACACCAGGTGTATTTTCTGTTGGAAATAGCAAGCAATACATTCAGAAATTAAATAGCCAATTAAGTAGTTTATTAGCCTCGACGGTTTTTGGTAATGGTAATGGCAATGTTAACATTTCACCTTCAGCTTTTTCTATTGATTGTGCCGGTAATGTCTATTTATCAGGTTGGGGAGGAAATATCCTTACAGGTAATGCTACTAATGGCATGCCATTAACAAGCAACGCGATCCAATCAGTTACGGATGGATTTAATTTTTATATGATGGTGCTTGGGCCCAATATGGCTAATATTTTGTTTGGAAGTTATTTTGGCGGGGGTTTAAGTCAAGAACATGTGGATGGGGGAACCAGTCGCTTTGATAAACGAGGAATCATTTATCAGTCTGTTTGTGCCGGTTGTGGAGGTAATACCGCCGCAACTCAACATGATGATTTTCCTGTTACACCTGGGGCGTGGCCAAATACACCCGGAGACCCAAACCATAATACGGATAATTATAATTGTAATAATGGCGTTTTTAAAATTGATTTTCAGTTAAATACTGCACAGGCTAATATTTCTGCAAGTACTCTTTCTGGTTGTGCTCCTTTAACAGTAACACTCACAAATAATAGCACGCCGGGCCATTCATTTTTATGGGATTTTGGTAGTAATGATACTACTTCAATAATTACTGATCCTGTAAAAACGTATACTGCTGCAGGGAGCTACACAGTAAATTTATATGTGAAGACTTCCATTTGTAATTCTTTGCATGACACCGCAAAAGTTGTTATTAATGTACTTCCTGTTCCGGTGAGTAATTTTACTATGACGGTAGATTCCTGTTCAAGTGTAGTTAATTTTATTAATCAAACAAGTCCATCTTCTGTGCCATGTAAATGGTACCAAAATGGTTCTTTATTTTCTATAGGACAAAATCCTAGTTATAATTTTCCTAATGCTGGTACGTATACTGTGGCCTTAGTTTCACAAAGCGGCTTGAATTGTAAAGATTCTGTTACTCATACCATTATTGTACCGGTTGATTCAACAGGCATTACGCCACCAGTATCTAAATGTAGTTATGAGCAAGTGACCCTGACTGCTACCGGAGGAAGTGCTTATAATTGGCAACCGACCGTAGGACTTTCAAATCCTGCATTGAGTGCAGTAACATGTACTGTTACTTCAAACACCATTTATTCGGTATCCATAACACAAAATAGTTTATTAGGAAAAGTTTGCGTTAAAACATTAACTACTTCGGTTTCTGTTTACCCAATCATTAATTCGGCCTTTACATATAGTGTTGGAGGGTGCAATAACAACGTACAGTTTACCGATGCTTCTACTATAAATCCGGTAAGCTGGAACTGGAACTTTGGAGATTTAAACTCTTCTACATTTCAAAACCCATTATATTACTATAGTAATCCCGGAACTTATACGGTTTCATTAATCACTCAAAATGCACAAGGCTGTAAAGATACCAGTGAGCAAGTATTGAATTTAACCGGATTTTCACCTGTAGTGGTGAATGCGGCCATTACAAAATGTAAACCCGATACGGTGCAGTTAAATGCTTCGGGAGGAACAATTTATTCCTGGTTGCCAACTAATAGTTTATCTAATCCCGCAATTGCAAACCCTTTGGCATTCCCAAGTTCTACTACTATTTATACGGTTACAGTCAGTACTATTAACGGACTTGATACATGCCGTAGTGTATTGAATACAACGGTGAGTGTATTGCCGTTTTCATATAATACATTGTTAGTTACAAATAGTTCCATTAATTTACTCACGGTTGGCAACACAGTGACAGTCACATTAAATAGTTTTACGGAAACAGGAGTTGTTAATATATCACCAAATGTACCATTAGCGTCTATCGGTAACAACCAGTATGTATTTACGCCTACTAAATCAGGAGTGTACACCATTTATTTTACTGATTTAAATGGCTGTCGACATCTTTTATGGAGTGCCTATGTAGAAGTGATTACAAATGTATGTAATGAAGATGTAGTGTATTTACCTACTGGTTTTACGCCAAATGGAGATGGAGCTAATGATGTATTATTTATCAGAAGTAATTTTGTAACAGAAGTTTATCTGACAATTTACGACCGTTGGGGAGAAAAATTATTTGAAACCAATGATATTAAAAAAGGCTGGGATGGTATTTATAAAGGAAAAGCTTTAGATCAGGGGGTGTATGGCTATTACATGACCTTCACATGTAATAATGGCGAACAGTCATTTAAAAAAGGGAATATCACATTGATGAGGTAATGATAAGTAAGAGCAAACATATTAGTGTTTTAAGAGCAATGGTTTCTGCCGTCTGCCTTCTTAATTCTGCTTTCTTGTTTTCTCAGGACATGCATTTTTCTAATTGGAACATGTCGCCTATTAATTTGAATCCCGCCAACGCCGGAATGTTTGACGGTGATGGCCGTATTATTTTTAATTACCGTAACCAATGGAAGACGGTGAAAGTGCCTTACAATACTTTTAGTTTTGGTGCAGACTTTAATCTGAATAAATCTTTGATCAAAGGAACTGATGAAGCTGTTGGATTTATTTTTAATCACGATGTGGCCGGCGATGGGAACTATAATATCACTGATATTAAAATTCCAATTAATCATAAATTTTCATTTAAAAAAGATTCAGGTTTAACTATTGCCTTGGGCGTATTGGCAGGCATTACTAACATTGGCATTAATTCAAATAAATTATCTTATGATAAACAATGGGATGGAGATGCCTATAATCAAGGATTAGCCAATGGCGAAAATTTTGACAGACAAAGTAAAATTTTTCCGGATATTTCTTTGGGAACAGTTATTCAAAAGAAATTTAACCAAAACATTCAAGCTACAGTGGGCTATGGCATTAGTCATATTAATAAACCCAACATTTCATTTAATAACACTCAGGGAGTTGTACTAAGACCAAAACATTTAGAGCAATTGCAGTTAAAATATAGTTTCAATAACATCTCTTCCATTATGTTAGAGTATTATGGGCAACAACAACAGGCTTTTCGCGAAAACTTAACAGGGTTGTCTTATTATTACACTCTTGATCCGAAAACAAACACGATTTTAAACCTCGGCGTATTAACTCGTTTAGGCGATGCCTTCATTACAACATTGGGCTTACAATATAACAGCATGCGTTTTCAGGCCTCTTACGATTATAATTATTCTCAATTTAAACAGGCTACCAATGGTCGCGGTGCTTTCGAAATCTCATTCATTTATATTTACGCTCGTCCAAAAATATTTGTGCCAAAAACCAGAGTGTGCCCAGTTTACATGTAAGGATGAAGAAAGTATTAGGTTTAATAATTGTGATGTATTTTTCTGTGTTTGCTTATGGGCAAAGCATTAAACAATTATTAAAGCAAGGTATTGAAGCCAATGCAAAAAAAGATTATTCATCAGCAGCTCAAATTTATACCCAATTGATCTTATTGGATTCATCAAAAGTAGAGTATCAGTTGTTGGTAGCCGACGCTTCGCGGTTAAATTATGATAATGCTACTGCCCTGCATTGGTACCAAAAAATTTATAAACGAGACAATGGACGAGTGTATAAAGAAGTGCCATTTCATATTGCCACTTTATTGAAAAATACGGGCAAATACAAAGAGGCTAAAAAATATTTTGACAAGTATTACAAAAAGAATAGGAACAATAAAGATAAGGAAAAGCAACGCCTTGCGGCAAAGGCGAAACAAGAAGTAGAGGCATGCGACTACGCACAAATTTTGATTAAAAACCCAGTTGATGTTAAAGTAATTCATCTGGATAGTATGGTAAATAGCCGCGTGAGTGAGTATGCGCCATTTGAATATGACAGTACCTTGTATTTCTCTTCGTTAAGAGATAAATCAAAAACAGATGCAAATGATATTGGTTTTAATAAATTATATACTGCGCATAAATCACCTAAAAAAGAAAATAAATTTTTAAAAGCTCAGGAGCTCGATAGTTTATTTAATAAAAATGGCATTCACAATGCTAATACCAGCTTTAATGCAGATTTTACAAAGATTTTTGTGTCGCGATGCGGCGCTTTAAATGCCAGTCAATACCGCTGCGAAATTTATATGTCTGATTTTAAAGAAGGCCATTGGACGGATCTGAAAAAATTACCTGCTCCAATTAATATGGCCGGCTGCACTAATACACAACCATGTTTAAGTCAAATTAATGAAAAAGATGCTTTGTTCTTTGCCAGTGATAGAACCGGAGGAGAAGGTGCTATGGATATTTGGTATGCGATGATGAATACTGATGGATCTTTTGAAAATCCTGTTAACCTTGGTAAAAAAGTAAACACGGTTGAGGATGAAATAACGCCTTGGTTTGTCAAAGAAAACAACACTTTATACTTCAGCAGCACCTGGCATAAAGGCTTAGGCAACTTTGATATTTTTAAAAGTATTTATAATAAAACAGAATTTTCTGACGCTGAAAATATTGGTTACCCCATAAACAGTAGTTATAATGATATTTACTATAGCATTAATTCTAAAAAAGACAGAGCATATATTTCCTCAAATCGCTTGGGGTCTTATTTTGAAGATAAGCCCAATTGCTGTAATGATATTTACAGTTTCCCAATTACTCCATTAACCGAACCGCCAAAACCGGTTGATACAACTGCTTTATTGATCAATCAGATGAAGGTTCTGGTGCCATTAACCTTGTATTTTCATAATGATGAACCCGAGCCCAAAACCAAAGTCATAGTTACTAAAAAGAATTATAAAAAAACATACGATGATTACAGCGCTTTAAAAAACAGATATATCACAGAGTATACAGAAGGATTGGAAGACGAGCAAAAAGAATTAGCGGATAATCGTATCTTGAATTTTTTTGAAGATAGTGTGGATGCAGGGATGCAGGATCTGGATAAGTTTGCTCAATTGTTAGAACAGGTTTTATTAAGAGGCGAAAAAGTAAAAATCACAATGAAAGGTTATTGTAGTCCTTTAGCCAGTACGGATTATAATGTGAATTTAGCTAAGCGCCGTATCAGTAGTTTACGTAATTATTTTATGGAGTATAAAGAGGGCATTTTTGTTAAATACGTTGATAATACTAACGAAAAAGAAGGCCGTATTGAGTTTTTTAACGAAGATATTGGGGAATTGCCTGTTAGTAAAGTGAGCGATGACGTAAAAGATGTTAAAAATTCGGTTTATAGTCCTTATGCCGCCGCCGAGCGTAAAATCCAGATCATAGCTATTAGCTATTTGAAATAATTGTTTTTTTCTCGCAAAGAAGGCAGAGTTTTCGCAAAGCAAAGAATTATCTGATGATTGCTCTAAATACGTAAAGTTTGATAGTTTTTAACCGATTCTGCCCACTGCCCACTAAAAACCGATCATTTTCTACCACTTACCAACCCAAAGCCGCCACTTACAAAATCAGTTTCATTTTTTCTTACAAAACAGGCAATATTTGTAGTAGAATTGCGTCATTAGGTTAAAATGAAACGTTTTAAACATTAACAAAAAGTTAGTATTTGTTTATTGCTATTTAAAAACCTTTTTGCTATGTTTGGCGTCATTCTAAAAAATAGAAACTAACTAAAAAAACAACAATCATGAGTAACAAAAAAACATCAGGCGGATTTCCGTTCATCGTTTCAGCTTTAGCTATTGCTATCTGTTTAGTAATCGGAATTATTGTGTATAAATTTGTATTAGGAGCTCCAGGCAATTTTGATGCTGAAGGACCAGAAAAAGGACATCCACTTAATTTCTTTGGCATCATGTACAAAGGAGGATTTATCGTACCAATTTTATTAGGTACTTTATTCACTGTAATCACTTTTGCTATTGAGCGTTTCATCACTATTCAAAAAGCAAATGGTCGTGGAAAAACTGACAAATTCGTTGAAAAGATCAAAGGCTTAATCGCTTCTCATGATTTAGATGGAGCTATTGCTGAGTGTGATAAACAAAAAGGTTCTTTAGGAAATGTAGTTCATGAAGGTTTAATGAAATATAAATTCGTACAAAACGATTCTTCAATGGATAAAGAAGCTAAAGTATCTGCTATCACTAAAGCATTAGAAGAAGCTACTTCTTTAGAATTACCAATGTTATCTAAAAACATGAGCGTTATTTCAACTTGTGCATCTATTGGTACATTAGTTGGTCTAATCGGAACGGTTGTAGGTATGATTCGTGCCTTCGGTGCATTAGCAGCAGCTGGTACTCCTGATACAGCAGCCTTAGCAACTGGTATTTCTGAAGCCTTGGTAAATACATTAGTGGGTATCTTATCTTCTGCATTAGCTATTATTTTCTACAACTTATTTTCTAACCGTGTAGATCA
>Ga0066415_1000171_pt1 | contig 11293 bp, 4 predicted proteins | sample LakWasMet21_HOW5_2_FD_59542 | JGI IMG/M metagenome (GOLD analysis project Ga0066415, IMG submission 59542) | Freshwater sediment methanotrophic microbial communities from Lake Washington under simulated oxygen tension - Sediment Metagenome 21_HOW5 | ecosystem: Environmental > Aquatic > Freshwater... | reverse complement strand
ACAACTATGACACCAGGATCATTATCAAAAGTAGATCTTGCAGGTTCTTCTTTAACCAATTTTATCGGTTCGCCTACAGATGTGGCGGGAACTATCAATATTGCAACTGGTGCTTCACACACAGCCGGTCAACAATACGTGAGAATTACTTTTGCAAAACCATACACGATTGCTCCAATAGTTATTTTAACAGCAGCAAGTGCAGGTGCTTCAACTGTTGCGCCATTTGTTACGGCTACAACTACCGACTTTATAATCAGTTTTGGTAATACTACACCAACAGGTCCAACTATAAATTACACATTTAATTATATGGTAATAGAAGGAAAATAAACATGAAAAAACTATTAACAACTCTTTTTGCAATTTCAGCTTTTGTTGGTTTTGCTCAAACTCCTCAGGGAATTAATTATCAATCCATCATTCGCAATACTGGTGGAACTGTTATGGCATCAACTCCGGTTACTGTCGAATTTAAATTATATAATGGCTTAGGAGGAGTTATGCTATATCATGAAACTCATTCAACTACTACTAATTCATTTGGTATGGCTAACCTTACAATAGGGCAGGGAACTCCTATTGTAGGGAATTTTTCAGCTATTCCATGGGTAGTAGGGGTTGCTTACGAGGTGTATGTAAACTCAAATTTAATTGGTACTAAACAATTATTTGCGAGCGTGCCTTACGCATTGCATGCAGGTTCAGCACCATCTCCTAATGTTACCTATACCAATAATATACTTTCTATTGGTAATAATACAATCAGTATACCAACGGCAACTGCTTATGTTGGTGGAACAGGAATATCAGTTTCGGGAAGCACCATTACTAATACATTACCAGATCAAACAGTTACAATTAACGGAACAGGAGCAACTACTGTTTCGGGTACTTACCCTAATTTCACTATTAATTCATCATCGGCATCAGCTACAACACCAACCATTATAGGTGTTGGAGCAACAACTGTTACATCTTCCGGTAATACATTTACGGTAGATGCACCGGCATCAACAACTTTGGTGCAAGGTTCTAATGTGTTTTTAAATCAGTCTGGTAGTACATATACTGTTGGAGCAGTTACACCAACATTGTCAGGATCAGCAACAAACTTTAGTATTAGCCCGGGTAATTCTTTATCTTGGCCTTTGCACAGTTTGTCAATAGCTTCGAACTCATTATCTATTAATGGACCTGGAGGAAACACAGTTGTATTGCCTGGGGCTGCATCAACATCAATTACACCTGGAGCAAATATTTCTGTATTAGGTTCTGCTCCAAATTATACAGTGTCTTCTCCAAGTCAGTCATTGTCAATAGCAGGTAATTCATTATCGATAACAGCAGGCAATACCATTACCATTCCAGCAGCAGTAGTTGTTGCAGGGAACTCAAACATAAGTGTAACGTCTTCAGCAAATACGTATTCTGTTAGTGCTGTAACGCCAACAATAAATACAATCGGTAATATTTCTATTAGTGGCACATATCCTTCACAAACATTATCGGTAACGCCGCAGGTATTATCAATTGCCAGTAACACTTTATCTTTAAGCAATGGCGGAGGAAGTGTAACATTGCCGGCTGTACCAACCTTATCGTTAACAGGAACTACACTTTCATCAGGCCCAACCACAAACTCCGTTAACTTATCATCTGTACCGGGTTTAATGTCGGGTGGTATTCTTAATCGTGTGCCAAAATGGACAAGTGCAAATGTGATTGGTAATTCTAATATTTCTGATAATGGCGCAATAACGATGAATCCAACAACATCTTTACCGGGTGTAGTTATTAATAGTAATGCATTAAATGCGCATGGAGGAAATTTATCATTACAAAGTTCAGCAACAGCTTCAAATACAGGTAATGGCTTGGGCTCTCTTTATTTTGGAGCAACAGGCGGCATGTACGACGAAGCAGGAATAAGAGGAGAACGTGATGCTGCAAGCAGTGGCGGAACAGACCTTCCTTCGGCATTGGTATTTTATACAACACCTGACGGAGGTTCATCCAATACAGAACGTATGCGAATCACTAATCAGGGAAATGTTGGCATTGGTAATAATACACCTAATGCAAGACTGGATGTGTTAGGTACGTTTAAGCTGGCAGACGGAACACAGGGCGCAGGGAAAGTGTTAATGTCGGATGGAATTGGTAATGCCACTTGGCAATTACCACCCGCTGGCCCATGGAGCCGGAACTCAGGCACAGTGACCTTAACCACTGGTACCGATTTTGTGGGTATTGGTACTAACACGCCAAACGCGCCGCTGCAGGTGGCCAACTATATTTCGTTTGAGAACAACGGATCGAATACATCTCTGGGTTATAATACAGGCGGGGGTATATCTCCCAATAATTATTACAATACCTTTGTGGGGGCCGGTGCGGGTCAGCAGGCAGCCACCGGAACAGGTAACTCCAATAGTTTCCTGGGTTATCATGCCGGGCAAAATATCACCAATGGTGTTAATAATACCTTTATGGGAACCAATGCAGGTGTGGCGAATAACGTGGGAAGCAGCAACTCGTTCTTTGGTACGGCATCAGGGCAAAGCAACAGTACGGGAATTAATAACGTGTTTGTGGGTGCAGGCGCAGGAAGTAATAACACCACAGCACAAAATAACACCTTCCTCGGTATGAATGCGGATCTTTCTTCAACCACCCAATACACCAATGCAACGGCTATTGGTTTTAATACCAAAGTAAATGATGATAATACGATTGCACTGGGGAATAACTCCGATGTGGTGATGGGAGGAACAAAAGCCGGTATAGTTTCCGGAGCGTCCCGGTATTTAACAATTGCAAACACCTCATCATATAGTCCGGGAACTAACACCTCACTGGAAATACAAGGGTATACGAATTCGGCAAATGCTTCTTCGGGGAGGATCGATTTTATTAACGGCTTAAGCGCAACCGCTATTGCAAGGGTTGAAGCGATCACTTCATCAGGGTCGACTGTGCAGGGCGCTTTACGTTTTTTTACCAATGCAGGAACTTTAACCGAAGTCATGCGTATTACGCCAACCGGAAGTGTAGGTATTGGTGTAACAAACCCAGGTGGCTTGTTTGAGCTTGGTTTAGATCAGGGACGTAAGCCGGGCACTACTGTGTGGACCGTTACATCCGATGAACGTCTTAAAACCATTGAAGGCGCATATACAAAAGGACTGAATGAGATTCTTCAATTGAACCCGGTGAAATATCATTACAAAAATGTGGGTGAAAGGCAATTTAAAGAAGAGGTATTGAAAAAACAGCAGATTGGTTTCAGTGCGCAGGAAGTGCAACGCATTTTTCCTGAAGCCGTTGAGGTGGATGCCGATGGTTACCTGAGCCTGAATATTCATGCGGTTTTAATTGCGTACACCAATGCGGTGAAAGAGCTCAATGCCAAAGCAGAAGCTCAGCAAAAAACTATTGAGGAACAGAAAAAAGCTATGGAAGAGCTGCAGTTGAAATACGATGAGCGCCTGAAAAAACTCGAAGCCGCTTTGGAAACTAAAACACAGAAATAATTGTTTGATAGGAAAATTAAGTAAAGTAAAATGAAAAAAATATTGATATTAAATTTAATGATCTTTTCGCTGCTTTGTAAGTCGCAGAGTATTTCGCCGCAGGTTATTAATTCCGCAGGTGGAGGAGGACAGGTTGGTTCCTCTAATGTTGAGGTCTATTACAATATAGGAGAACCTATTGTATCTACAATTTCAAATAGCAGTAATGTGATTACCCAGGGATTTTTACAGCCTGATATTGTTGGAAAATTTGGACTTACAGTAACTACGTTTTCTACTAATGTTACCTGTGCCGATAAAACAGATGGTACCATCGGTGTGATCGCAACGATTGGTGGAACAACGAATCAAAGTGCCTACAATATTTCGTATTATTGGAATCCGGATACACTTTGTCAGGGCGCAGCAAGTACATGCACGTTAGTTACGGGTTTGGTAGCAGGAAACTATTCGTTAATGGTTGTTTCTCATTATACAGGCGTAGGCACAATTCCAGATGATACTGTAAGAGTACAAAATATTATAATTAACGGTAATGCGGAGCCATGTATCATTAATGTATACAATGGTATTTCTCCGAACGGTGATGGGAATAATGATTTCTTTTACATTAATAATATTGACCGGTTTCCGGATAATAATGTTGAGGTGTATAATCGATGGGGACAAAAATTATTCGAAACCGACCATTATGATAATCAAACCAATGCTTGGAGAGGAACTACTAAAGAAGGCAGTCAGACGGCGCCCGCAGGAACTTATTTTTATATCATTGATCTGGGTAATGGTTCTAAACCAATTAAAGGTTGGTTAGAATTAACTAATAGTAAATAGTTTATTAAATGAAAAAAGGACTTATCATATTAACAGGAATATTGTTTGTGTTTAATTTAAAAGCGCAACAAGATCCTCAATATAGTTTATACCAATTTAATCAAATGGTTATAAACCCGGCTTATGCAGGGGCCAGAGATGCCATTGCGGTTGTAATGGATGTTAGAAAACAATGGGTAGGCTTTGACGGAGCGCCAACTACTATTGGAGCCAGTATTCATGCGCCAGTGCTTAATAATAAATTAGGTTTGGGATTAAATGTTATTTCTGATCAGATCGGTGCTAAAAGTATAACAGGAGCTTATGGGAACTTTGCCTATATTTTAAAATTAAGCAATCGTACTAAATTATCATTCGGTGTAAGAGCAGGTTATTTGAATTATAAATTCGATTTTAGCAAAGTCAATTATAAAGACGCAAATGAATCTACTATCACAGATCTATCTAACACCAATAAAGGAACCTTAGATATCGATGCCGGTTTGTTTTTAAAAAGTAATTCATTTTTCATGGGCTTAAGTGCTACGCATTTAAATCAGTCTAAATTATACAGTATTGATTATACAGGCACTAATGCAGCAGGAACTCCACAAAATTTCAATACGAGTTATGTTCTTAACCCACATTTGTTTTTTATTGTAGGCAAAGCTTTTGCATTTAATGAAAATTTCATTTTCAGTCCAAGTGTTAATATCAGACATATTCAACAAACCAATTCGGCCGATATTAATTTGAATTTCTTAGTAAAGAAAAGAGTGTGGCTAGGCGTTTATCATCGTTTTGATTATGGTTTTGGTGCTTTAGTACAAGTGTATGCTACCGAAAAACTTCGCATAGGCTATTCTTTTGATACAGGAATGGGCTCTAAAAAAAGACTAGGAGCTTCACATGAAATTATGATTGGATTTGATTTCGGTAATTATAAAGCAAAAACATTATCACCAAGATTTTTATAAAATTTTCTATTATTAATATGTTACTAAATAAAAAAATTATTGTTTGCCTGTTAATGATGTCTCTTTCTTTGGCTGTTTCAGCTCAAAAGAAAAAGGCCGACAAATTATACGCAAATGCTCAGTATTTTAAGGCTATTCCTAAATATAAAAAGGCAGTAAAAACTTCTGACAAAGAAAAAAAACAAGAGAGTTTAATTCGATTAGCTGATTGCTATCGCGTATTAAATGAATACTCTAACTCTGAAAAATATTATAAAGAAGCAGTTGATTTAGGACAAGTAAATCCTGATGTACGTTATAATTATGGAAATGTTTTAAAAAGCAATAATAATTATACAGAAGCTCTTAATAATTATGTGATTTATTTAAAGAGTAAACCCAATGATAAAAAAGCTGAGAATGCCGTGAAATCTTGTAAAGAAATTAAGTATTGGCAATCAAAACCGCAGGAGTATGAAGTAAAACCGGTAGAAGGCATTAATACAAAATATTCTGAATTTTGTCCTGTAGCAATAAATGACAAGTTGGTTTATATTGGTGAAAAACAAAATGATTATGTGGAATATTCTACTAATGGATTGAACGGAGCACCCTATTTAAATGTATTTTATAAAAAATTAAATAATAACGAATCCGGTAAATCCAGATCATTCTCTCAAAAAATCAATAGCAATTTTCATGATGGACCTGTTTCTTTTTCGGCGGATGGAACTACTATGTTTTTAACGCGTGTAAACTATATAGTAAATAAGCGTAATAAGGATTTTGTGAACCGTGCTAAATTATATATTGCTAAAGGGAAAGATAAAAAATGGAGTAATCCTAAAGCTTTTGAATATAATTCTGACGATTATTCTTGTGCACATGCTACATTAAGTGCTGATGGTAATACGTTGTATTTTTCGTCTGATATGCCCGGAGGATTTGGTGGCAAAGACATTTGGATGTGTCAAAAAAATGGAGATGCATGGGGGAAACCTGTAAACCTTGGAGTAGATATTAATACCAGTGGTGATGAGATGTTTCCATTGATCAGAAAAGATAATGTACTGTATTTTTCTTCTGATGGTTTACCCGGTTTTGGAGGATTAGATATTCTTTCGGCTAAAAAAACTAATGGCAGATGGTTTTTGAATAGAAATGAAGGTTTGTTCTTGAATAGTAGTGCGGACGATTTTGGTGTTTATTTTTTGAATGATAGTATAGGCTATTTTTCTTCTAACAGAGGTGGTGGTAAAGGTGGCGATGATATTTATTCATTTAAATACACCAATAAATACATCACTATTGATGGTATAGTATTGCTAACCGAAAACGGAGAGGATCCGGCGAAAGGTGTGAAAATAAATTTATTGGATGACAAAGGTAAAGTGATAGATTCTACAAAAACAGATGAAAAAGGATATTTTGCTTTTAATAATTTAGAGTCTGATAAAACATACATGGCTGAGGTAGAAGACAATGAAAGTGTTTTAAAAAATAAAGCCCGTTATTATTTAGCAGATAAAAATTACAAAATTTCACGTATAACACACAATCAGGGTAATGGACAAAAATTTGTGTTTAAAAATTTGCCGGTTGATCCTAATGGATTACCCGACCTGTATAATGATGATGACTTGAGTTTAGCCGGTAATTTATTGTATGGCGAAAATCCGAGTAAACCAATTGCTAATAAAAAAGTAATTATCAAAAACGAATTTGGTGACATTGTAGAAGAAACAAGCACTAACGAATTTGGAGCCTTTGCATTTAGAAATTTGCCCCTCGATCAAAATTACAGCTTAACAGTTGAAGATTCTGATCTGCCGGCTGATGTGAAAATTATTTTAACGAATAAAAGTGGTAAGGAACTGAAAGTAATTCGCTCAGATGGAAAAGGTAAATTCAAATTCAATATATTAAGTGTTGATAAATCTACTATAGAAGATTTAAGTATTGGAGATGTAGAATTAATTATGAGTTTAAATGGTTATTTGTACGATCAGGATAAAAAAGCGTTGACTAATGCGAAAGTGACTATTTTTAATAAGAATGAAGTATTAGAAAATATTTTAACGGATGATAAAGGTAAATTTCAATTTAAAAATTTAGGGACAGATAAAAATTATTTATTTACCATTGATGAATCAGATGTTAGATTTAAGAATGTAACCAAGATCTTTGTGGCTGATTCAAAAGGAAGAATTTACAGAGAGATAAAGAAAAATTCGAATGGTAAATTTCAGTTCGAATTATTGGATGTTGATAAATCTGCTTTAGGTGATTTTACAGTAGATGATCCTTGGTTGCAGGTATTAGCAATGAAAAATAAACAAAAGCAGGATGCGATTACCATTATTGAAAGTTTAACCTATGCTTATGGCGATTACAAGATTGATGCCGCCGGAAAAAACATTTTGGATAAAGTAATTACTGTTTTAAATTCTAATGCCAACTTAAGCATTGAGTTGAGTTCTCATACTGATTCGCGTAGTTCGGATGCATATAATTTAGCGTTATCTCAAAAACGTGCTAAAGCAGCTGTTGATTATTTAATAGCCAAAGGCATTAATAAAAACAGATTAAAAGCGATTGGTTATGGTGAGAGCAGGTTGTTAAATAATTGTAAAAACGATGTGCCTTGCACCGAGGAAGAGCACGCCCTTAACAGAAGAACAGAATTTAAAATTGTAGAAGGTGAAAAACTCTAAAATTTTGGCACAATAATTATTATTATTTTTAGAACATAGACTTTTGTCTATGTTTTATTGTTTTTAAATAAAGTACATATGAAAAAAATTTACATCCTGATCATCACTATTTTATCACTTCAATCCTTTTCTCAAAAAGACAATTCACGTTACTATAATTCCTGGCGCTTAGGTTTAAATGGAGGTGCTGCATGGCAAACTGCAGATATGAGAAGTTGCTGGGGCGCAGCCGGTGGCTTTACCTTAGAAAGAGGTTTGGGCGAAAATGCCACCAATTTTTTCTCATTTGCTATCAGAGGTCGCTATTTAGCAGCAAATACTTATGGAATGGATTACGTTCGTAATTATAATTTTAAAGATAATGATGCTTACAATGGAAAATATGATCTGAATTTGAATTACGCAGACACAGCAAAATACAAAAGAGGCTATGTATATGATAATTATAAAATGACTTTAGGAGAAGGTTCATTGGAATTGCAATTAACCTTTAATCGTTTGCGAGAAAGAACCGGTGTGTTATTGAATTTATGGGGTGGAGTGGGTGTAACCAGCTATCGTACAAAAATGGATGCCATAGATGGCGATGGTAAATTATATGATTTCTCTAAAGTTGATTCCAGTGGTACTCAATCAAAAGCTATCAATACTTTCAATTCGTTGATAGATAAAAAATACGAATCTTTTGCTTATGGTAGTAAGACGGGGAATTTGGTAACCTTTTCTCCCTCAGGCGGTGTTGGTTTAGGTTATCAATTTAGTCCGGGTTTTTCAATGTTATTAGAATACAAAATAACATTGCCACAGGGAACATCAGCTGATCTACTAGATGGAAAATATTCAAATAATTCGGATGCAGTTGGTGGTAATAATGATTACTACCATTATGCAGGTTTAAATTTATTATTTACTCTTCGTGGTAAAAAGAAAGACCATGTGGTAAAGGATGAAACAGTTTATACAAATACGGTAATTCCTACCTACTCTGTAGTAACAACTAATACAACAGCTATTACAAATACAGTAGTTGCTACTAATACAATTGTAACTACACCTACTGAACAAAAACCTGTTATTTCATTTATTAATCCACCGGTTAGCGGTCAAATTACTAATAATCCAGAGTATAAAATTACTGCACAGGTATTAAATGTATCAGGAGCTAATCAGATTCAATTCAAATTTAATTCATTAGTTAAATCAAACTTCAGTTTTAATCCTCAAACGCATATTTTAGAGTACAACTCTAATTTAAATTTAGGAAGTAATCCTATTCAAATTATTGCTACCAATACAGCAGGCTCTGATAACGAAGCTACAACTGTAATATACGAACAACCAAAACCGGCAGGCAATCCTCCCGGCATAACAATCACAAATCCAAATGCCTGCCCTATAAATGTTCAGGTGAGCCAATTCAATTTAGTAGCTTATGTTTCTAATGTGAGTGCTAAAAATTTCATTAGCGTAAAAATTAACAATATTGCTACTTCTAATTTTGAATTTAATCCAACAACGGGTCAGGTAAACATTCCAATGAGTTTGGTTAATGGAAATAATTCTATTTTAATTACAGTTACCAATCAATATGGTTCTAATTCAAAATCATGTAACATTAACTATGCTGCACCACAGCAAACCTTACCACCTCCAATTATAACATTTATTACACCTATTCAAAGTGGTCAGGTGTCAACAACACCAAACTATAATGTAAAAGCTCAGATATTAAACATTGCCGGACAAAATGGTGCTTCTGTATACGTAAATGGTATGTCAGTACCTTTTGTATATAATGCAACTACTAAACAAGTGTCGTTCACCGCTAATTTAATTGTAGGTTCAAATCCTATTACTATTTATGCGAATAATACTGTAGGTGATGACACGAAAGCTACCGAAATCATATACAACCAACCGGTAGCATCGGGTAATCCTCCACAAGTTAGTTTGATCAATCCATCTGTAGCAACTAGTTCAACTAGTGTTAGCTTTAGCAATTTTAAATTATCTGTGTTAAATGTCAATTCTAAAAACGACATTAACGTTGTATTTAACGGAACAATGGTGTCTAATTTTACTTATAACACAGTTACTAAACAAGTTGATTTTTCTGCTAATTTGATCAACGGACTTAATACACTTTTTGTAAAGGGAACCAATGCTTATGGTAACGATTCAAAAACCTTGTATGTTACATATAAAGCCCAGGAAAAAGCTAAAACTCCACCAGTTGTTACTATTTCTAATCCGGTTACAACCTTTACAACTACCATGGATCCTAATTATACATTTAAAGCTACAATTACTAATGTGTCAAACACAGCCGGTTTAATGGTGAAATTTAATGGTGCTGTGGTTAATAATTTTACTTACGATGGATTTAATTTGACATTCCCTACTGTTTTAGTTTTAGGTAATAATAGTTTTGAAGTTACTGGTACTAATAGTGATGGTTCAAATACTAAAAATACGTCAGTGATATATAAACCAAAACCATCGTTGTTGCCACCGCCGGTTGTAAATTTGATTAATCCGGCCATAGTATCAAATGCTACCGATAATCAGTTGTTCCTGTTTAAATTTTCTGTATTAAATGTTGTTTCAAAAAATGATATAGAAGTGAAGTTCAATGGTGTAGTACAATCTAACTTCACCTATAATGTTACTACAAAAGAAGTAAATTTCTCTCAGAATTTAGCTTTAGGAAATAATACAATAACAGTAAAGGGAACTAACGCTATTGGGAATGATGCAAAACAAGTTTATGTCATGTATCAACCACATGAAGAAATTAAATTACCTCCGGTAGTTACGATGGTAGCTCCTTTAAATTCACCTGCTTTGTCTCAAAGTCCGGCTTATCTGATAAAAGCTACGGTTACAAATATTTTAAATACATCAGGATTAACAGTGAAGTTTAATGGAAACGCAGTAACTAATTATACATATGATGGATTTAATTTAAGCTACCAGGCAAATTTATTACAAGGGAATAATATTTTTGAAGTGTTTGCCCAAAATAATGACGGAAATAATTCTAAAGTTACAACAATCAAGTATCAACCTAAAGTAGTTTCTATTCCGGCACCAATTGTTAGTTTGATCAACCCCTCTATAGAAAATAATGCGACGGATAATTCAACCTATAATTTCCAATTATCTGTATTGAATGTTGCTTCAAAAAATGATATAGAAGTATTGTTTAATGGAGTTGCCCAATCTAATTTCATTTATAATACAATTACTAAAGAGGTTACTTTTTTAAGTAATT
>Ga0066415_1000170_pt1 | contig 11311 bp, 14 predicted proteins | sample LakWasMet21_HOW5_2_FD_59542 | JGI IMG/M metagenome (GOLD analysis project Ga0066415, IMG submission 59542) | Freshwater sediment methanotrophic microbial communities from Lake Washington under simulated oxygen tension - Sediment Metagenome 21_HOW5 | ecosystem: Environmental > Aquatic >... | reverse complement strand
AAGCTCCGCGCTTGTTTGAGTGACCGTTATCGCTCAGAGCTCATCTTCGGAAAAAAGGGATCATAGCGCGATTGCCCTGGAAAGGAAGCATACCCGCTATCATCTCAATCTTGACTTCATTGATTATTAATTACATGTCGCCCTGCCTCGGAGCATGTGCGAACACCCGTTCCAGGCTTACCAGAAGTCAATGCGGCTTACACCAAGGTACTCCCGGAGTCTTTTTATTGTAAAATCAGGCACGATCCATACTTGTACCGTAACTCGACATCACATTGAAAGAGAAACTATGTACTCACAGATGCCGCTCAACAATTCTAACCGCATCAAATATGCAATCGTACGCATTTACGATACCGCAGGAAATATTGTCGGCGGCGGTTTTCTAGTGACCAGTTGGCAAATCCTGACATGCTCCCACGTGGTGGAAAAAGCCTTGGGATTAAAAATGACAGAATTTCCGCTCAATTGTCGTGTACGGATCGATTTTCCTTTTTTGGGTGCGTCAGCGCCGATATTCGCCCGCGTGGGTCCAATGTGGAATTCGGAATCGCCTTTCGACACGGCCCGGTTACAGATCGAAACGCCGATATACGGTGCACTTCCGATTCCGCTTTGCATAACCAATCAAATGCATAACCACCCGATTCGCACCTTTGGTTTTCCAAATGAATCAGGTGTCTGGAGTTCCGGGATCGTTTTCGATCACGATGCGAACGGGCGCTTTCAATTAAACAATACAGACATTACACACGGTTTTAGCGGCTGCCCTGTTTGGGACGATCATTTGGGTGGAGTCGTTGGTATGGTGTCGGTCAAACTGGATAACTTCAAAAAAGGCACCGCCTTTTTTATCCCGTCATCGATGTTGCTGCAACTATGGGATGAATTTCCGCTGCATTGGCATGCCAATGCCGGACAAGCTCCTACAGTGCCGTATGGTTGGCTGAGAATGTCAGACGGCTCATGTCGATCGATTAATTTAGACCCGCTTGGGAATATGTACTGGTTTTGATTAGGCTCGAAGGTAATGCCATGACTACAGACCCCGCCTCCGCTTGGTTGGAAGAATCGCAAACGCCGGCTTTTTTTGAATATTTCAGAACAAACGACCAAGCATTAGACTGTATCGTCTCTAACGCCGTCTATTCCGCAATCCGATCCTTTGTCAATGCAGACCGGGAGGACGACGATGATTACTACAATCTGGACGAAGCGCAGCTAATCAAAGTGGTTCTTTTCCGCCATTTATACGGCGCGCCTTCTTGCCGAAGCATGAAGCAAGCGGGGAAAGGATTGTTTGCAATTGGCTTATTCGATTTGGCATTTACCCAGGCAAAATCTGTTGAGAGCAATAATGTTCTACTCAAAATAACGATACCGGGTCGAATGCTCAGTGATTTGACTAAATTGAAAGACAGCAAAGCACCGTTAAAAACCTTGCCTGTCTTTACCGGCAAAATTGTCGAAGATTTTATCGCCGGCTTATGCGAATTTCCTGCCGATACCCTGCGGATGAAAGATAAAGATTTTTTCAATGCGGTAGCAAATAAATTCAATAGCAAAGAGGTTCGTCTCAAGTTGAATTGTTCAGGCCCCCTCAATCTGTTCATTACCAGAGAAGCGAGCACCCTTCAAAGTAGCGGCATCAGCCGCTATCAATTTTTCAACGACGTTTTGACCCACCACGCCTATGGTTTTACATGGTGCGAAAGAGCCGCCCAAAGCGGTTTAAAAACAACGTTTTCGCCGCCGCAGTTGATCCCGGTGTGCCGGGTGGCCAACCTGACTCGGCAAGAATGGGGGGCTTTGACGGATGAAATCGAATACGCAATCCCGCAGCAATTGGAGAATGACCTGATCCAAGTTGCCCGAACCGTCCCGCCAAAGCCGCAACTCTTCTCCGAATACGTCCGAAATACAGTCACCTACTACTTGATCGGTCATGTTTATTTCGCCGACCGGAAATGCTGATTTTTACACATTCCTGCAGGCAGGGCAGACGGCCGCAACGATGAATTGCGGTAGGTGGGCGTAGCAGCCGTGTCGGCGAGGGACTCGGAGCACGGCTTGGCTTCAACTCCCCAAATGATGAATGCCCGCAACTCAAGCATTCAAGTCTTCGGCAATCCTTTATCCTCAAGATGCCTTCGAAGTTCTTCCGCAGTAACGATAGGAGGGCAAAAATCATCGCGTAAAGCCAAAAGGTCGCCATCGCCGCTCACCAGCGCATCGACCTTGGCTGCCCGAGCCAAACGCATAAAGACGAGGTCCGCCAGGTCGCGGCAATCAGGTAGATCATCGAGCGGATCGTCGGACAGCACCGCAGTTTCCGCCCAAGGTAGAAAATCGGCCAGCAATTCTTCCCGTTCCTCGGCGTTTAAACGGAATTTTGGATAGGCCAATACCCGCAGCAATTCCTCGACAGTTTCACGGCACACGACCGGCTTGAGGGTTCCCGCCTGCCAAGCATGGCGCAGCCAGCTTAAACGGCCATTGCCGAATACCAGAGCGGACAGGACGATATTGGTGTCAAGGACGACGCGCACCGATCACGCCTTGTCCCGCGCCCAGTTTACGGCATCCGCGATATCGCTCTCGTTAATCCCTAAGCGGGCCAGTTTTTCCCGCACCCCATCGGCCTTTCGAATCCGCACCGGAGTCAAGACGATGCGCCCGTCCTCAATGACGACATCGAAATAATCGGCGGCCGGCACTTGCGCCAGCACTGATTTGGGCAGGGTTATCTGATTCTTTGAAGTCATTTTAGCCAGCATGACGCCACCTCTAAAGTAAGGAAGTAAGAATATATTACTCCATTATCCCTGCTTTCTCTCCATTTTTTCGCGCTCTGTCTTTTATCAAGCTCAAGGCAAACCAGCAATAAACCTTTTTCCAGACATCGGCACGCCTAATAGGGTGGATACACGAGTTTTTTCAAGACTTATTGTACGCCTGCAATCGAGGCAAACGCGCCATCCGCGGCAGGCAGTTTTTGAAAAATAAAAGGGGACCGCCTTTGAAAAAGGGCAGACCTTTTTGATCTTAGCGGAAGCTAAATCTAATAGGGTGGATTTTCAAGTGATCCGATGTGTTGAGATAAAGCCGCAATCCACTCAACCGCCAGACGACCGGTAGCTTGCCGCGATTGCAGACTTTTAATCTATCTTGGGAGACACAAAATGAACCACCTTAAAAAACTGATCCTTGCCGCCGCATTCGGCTTAATGCTGTTGCCATTAACCAGTCATGCAAGAACAGGCTACGTCTATTCGATCTCGGTAAACGGCAGAGCGCTCAATACCACCGGACCGGCATTCTCAAAAAACGGCACCATGATACTGTTCGACCCGATTACCACGGTCGGCACCCGAAACGGCATCAACAATCTGGATGTGGCGCTGACCACCGGAAGCCCTTACGCCTACCCGCCGTCAGCTGGTGCGTTAAACTTCATGACCAACAGCAAGCTGGCGACGTTATTCGGCTACAGCGCCTCCGGCTTTGTGCAAAGCGCGTTGGACTTGGTGTATACCTCATGGGGAAGCAACTGTCTGACCTTACAGCCAGATTCGACTATTGCGGCAGCGCTTTACAAATCATCGCCCAACGTCTTTCTCGCCAGCTCATCGCTGACGGCGCAGTTTTACTATGCCCAATCTGGGGCGTTCAAAATCTGCACCAGCGACAGCTTCAATACCTTTAGCGGCACGATCAGCCTGAATGGCACCAGCTTTTACTCAAGCATTACCCCGGCAGTGACCTATCAAGCTACCCTCACCGCCAGATTCGTTGGCACTTACGACTTTGCCGTTTAACCCGAAATTCAACAGGAGACCTATCATGTCAAAATTCATTCTAACTCTTTTTTTTACTATCTTGGCTGTCGGTTCATTGTCGGCGAGCGCGAGTCCGCAAAAGGCCGGCCCCTATCAAGACCTCAAAGCCCAAGCCGAGCAAGAAGGCGCCGTCAGCGTGATCGTCACTTTGGCAAGCCCCAAACCGGTTGCCAAAATGCTGGGCGATTTACAAAACAAAGGTGACCAACAAAGCCCGCCTTCATTTACCCAGCAACAGCAAGCGTTCATCGATAAATTGGGTGGCTTAGGCGTATTTTCCTATCACTTTTTTGCCGAAACCGCCAGTATCCTGCTCAAGTTGGACGGCAAAGCCTTGGAGCGAATCATTGCGATGAAAGAAGCCGCCGAGATCGTCCCTGCGCCGGATATTGACGCATTGGCCAACCACTAAAGCGCGGTTGTATCGGAATGGATGCAACAAACTCAATGAGAATTTGATAGAGAAGCATAAAACTGACAATTTGGACAGCAGTGTCGAAAATTAGATGCCACGGATGGCAAATTTTTTATATATTAAAAACAACTGGTTAGATATGTCAATAATCGCAGGCAGCAGCCTTCATAAAGCAATGTTGAATACATCACAAAATCATAAAATATTTATTGATATTAATATCTGAATATGCTAGTTGCTAATCCCCTGAAACAGGCATAACATAACCAAAACGATAGAGCAACCATTCAACTTGCAAAAGAGGATGAATCTCATGTCAGGCCAAAATGACGACAACAGTCTTTTAAAGATGGCCGGTGTAATGGCAGCCGCCTTGACGGGCGGCTACATGCTCTGGAACAAACTCCGCACCAGGAGCCCGGACGAACTTGAACAGGAAGCGCTCGATCTGCTCAAGGAAGCCGATAATCCTTATTCCCAGAGCGATCTGGCAAAGATGCGCAAGGCTCATCAGATGCTGGAAGAAGTTCAGGCGCTCCGATTCTACGAAAGAATGCAACAACGTGGGCTGCCGGTAGACAGAAAATCGGAGCAAGCAGTTCTTGACATGATTCGGCACAGTTCTTACAGCGGCGATTTCTGCGGCGGCGCCGGATATACCCTTTGCCCTACTTGCGCAGGGACTGGCCGCAACAGGCTAATGCCTTCGCCCAATTATACCGGCAACAGGGCGGTTGATGAGTTGATTAGCTTACGCTATCAGAACGATAGCGTGTGTCGTCATTGTAACGGTTCCGGGCAACTGATATGCCGGTTTTGTACTGCCGCAGCTTCAGGATAGAAGATGAACCAATTATCAATTTCATTAATACTAATAGATAATTTTTCAAGTCATAAAACTCATAAAGTCGTCGAGGCTGCAAAAGAGTTTGGTATCTATTTAGTATGCCTCCCAGCTTACTCGCCTGACCTTAATCCAATCGAGTTTATATGGAAAAGTATTCGACGGGAGATTTCCAATCACTTCATTAACAACCTGGATGACATGAAAATGACTATATCTGAAGTATGGGCTGAATTGTCAGGCTCTTTGTCTTTCGCTAAGCATTGGATTAATATGTTTTTGCGGGATGATCCATATTATAGCAACTTATGCAGTTGACTATAAAGGAGGGTTAATGTTCCAACCTACATATATCTCTGAACGTAATTATTATAATCCTACTGAAATGGCGGGCTGGCATCTTGTTTCATGCACAGGGCTGCATGGAATTGTTTTGCCAGATGGGGATATCGCTTGCGAAATAGCAATGGCTTCAAATAACAGGGAGCCATGGAATTTGAATTGTAGCGAAATTAGTTCTGTGTCTATTGGCAGGTTTTCACAAGGGTACCTACCTCAAATTTTCCCTTGGGACTATCGCTATTACGATCGGGAAATCGTCATACAAAGAGCATTGTCTTCTTTTGTTGATTCTTTTATTCCTAATAATATTGCTTCTTGCACGGGTGACAATTTTGCCCGTTGGTGCGTAACAGGCCAGGAAATTCAACCTGATTCTGAATATTTTGGGCAGCAGTTAGTACGCCCTAAAAAAGGTTTATTTATTTTAGAGCACCATGGCGTTGGAATTGATGGCGGATTTGTGGTTCATATCAATAAAGAAAGTGATGAAGTTCACCTTGTGTCATTTGATGAGTTCGCACAAGGGTATGACGTTGTACCTATTCAATATAAAAATCCACTTTCTCCCTTATGGGCGCGTAATCGAGCAATCAATTTAATTGGATTGCAGGGATATGACCTATTGAAGAGGAACTGCGAACACATCGCATGTTGGTGCGTGACTGGTGAATTTAAGAGCGATCAAATTAATATGGGTAAAGCGGTCGGTAAGGCTGTTGCTACTGGGTTTGCCGCTGCTTTAATTTACTATTTATCACGAGATGATGATAAAAATAATAAAATAGATACCTCAAAATGACTGATACAGTTATCCTTATACATGGATATTTCAGAGACTTACGAGACATGGATTATTTGAATCACTACTTTAAAGATCAGGGTTATGTTGCAGTATCACCAAGATTTCCAACGACGCTCGGTTCATTGGAAGAGTGCTCAATGGTACTGTCTGATTATATCGACACTTTAGTATTGCCGATGAATAATAAACTCCATCTTGTCGGCCATAGCATGGGTGGTCTTATTATTCGTCACTGTTTAGCTCGTCGGCAAATTTGCCATTTAGGACGCTGTGTGCTGATAGCAACGCCAAGCAAGGGGAGTTTATTAGCCGATGTCGCATCAAAATTTTTAAAACACTCTCCAATTAACCCTTTTAAATCGATTCCATCCTTACGAACATCGGCAGAGCATATTTCCAATCCGGTTAATTCTCCGCCGCCAGAAATCGGGGTTATTGCAGGCAACAGTTGTAATTTATTTTTAGGCAACTTATTACGATCGCAAAATGATGGACGTGTTGAGGTAAACTCTACTCAGTTTGAAGGCATGAAAGATTTTATAATTCTGCCTTATAGACATCATGAAATTCATCATAAAAAATCAACGGCTGCTTATATTGATCTGTTCTTAAAAAATGGTGCTTTTTCATAATAAATTATTGATGATGTATATTTATAACAACAAAAGAGGAGAATCGATATGGCAATTCCGCTAAAACCTTGGGAATCAGTTACACCTGGCCCTGTATGGTGGACAAACATAAGAGAAGATAATCATTACATAATGCAAGAGCATAAAAACCCAAATGTTGGTATGCTCGGTGGCTATGGCGCCTACCGAATTATCACACAAGAAGGAACATTGCTAGCAGCATCGGCGAATACTAGAACAGAAATCGAGACAAATTGGGGGCAACTTCATGCAGATAAATACACTAAGTAAATCATGATATTAATCAGCTTGGTAGATCGGGCAACAGCTTCATCGTTGCCCGACGTTTATAGATGGCAATCATGTTCCATTATTGCATAAATCGGCTCTTCCGTATTTGCCGTGGCAATAGCGTATTGACGCCATACTGCAAAAGAAGCGCCTTTGCAAGTATATGAAAATTAACTAGTTTTTAAAATACACGGCTTGTAATCGGAGCACAGGCGAAGTGTTCTGGTTCATTACCACGAGAAATACGGAAGAACCCATAAATCTGAAACCACTCTGCCCAATTGAAACCCTGCAAATGTCGGGCACAAAAAGCGTGCCCGACCTACGCGCTAAATCCTTTATTTTTCCGATATTAGGAAATACGGCAAGGATAATATTGTTTTTGTTCTTAAATTAATAATTTTTTCGGTCAAACAATATGAATTTATCAGGTAATAACCAAGAAAAAATAGCTCTTTCTGAATATGAAAACGAAAAGGCGCAAGAGTTTGCTAAGCAATTAATGGAAGCCTACACACGTGAATTTGTTTTTTTATTGATGGGAAGAACTGGTGTTGGAAAATCAAGTACTATTAATCAACTGATGGGATACGAATTTGCTCCAGTTGGCGATTTTGAACCAATGACTAGCAGGGTTGAAGAGTATAGGCTTCCAATTTCTAATGTGAAATTTTTAATTGTAGATACACCTGGTCTTTGCGATGATCTAGAGGAAAAAGGCAATGATATGGAGTATATCAAACTGATAAAAGGAAAAGTTAAATATATCGACAGTTTATTATATGTAACTCCACTAAGCGATAAACGTATACGCCCAGATGAGTTAAGAGGGATCAAAATAATTACCGACGCATTTGGAGAAAAAGTTTGGAAAAATAGTGTGATTGTTTTTACATTTTCTGATCAGGTAAATATTGATGATTTTGAGCGAACAATAAGTGAGCGCTCGCGTCTCATGAAAAAATCTATACAACGATTTGTATCAAGGGATATTTCTGAAGATATTAAGTTTGTAGCTACCAGTAATGAATCAAAAGTGACTCCTGATGGACAAGAATGGTTGGGTGAATTTTATACAACTGTTGCTAAAAGAATATCTCAAGAAGGGTTTATACAATATCTAATGGCAACTACACCTGATATAATTGTGGAGAATATAGAAAAATCACCACTCCAAAACGTCAGTCAAATATCCAGTATATCTCCTAGGTCTGAATATAGAAACAGATCGCCTCAAGTAACTATTAATAACGTTATTTTATCACCAGAGAAGCATCTGAACGAACGTCAAGCAAAGGACCTAAAAAATAGACTTGATATTATGTATCCTGAACCAGTAAGAGCAGAAGGAATGAGCATAGCATCGAAGGCTATCAAGGCGGTTGCAGACGTTGCAAAAAAAATTTTCAATAAGATTAAAAGCTGGTTTTGAATTTGAGGCATAAATATGCATAAATTTCTTTTGCTTGGGCAAACAGGAGTAGGTAAGTCTAGCTTTATAAATTCTGCTTTAGGAATACAGGTTGCTGCAACATCAGATTTTGAGGCATGTACCAAAGTAGTCAAGCATCATGCGTATGGAACAAGTCTAGGCGATGTTTGCCTTATCGATACACCTGGGCTCGCAGAGGACAGTCTTGCTCTCGATAGGAAGTACCTTAGAATGATCCGACAAAATAAGTACACAAAGAATTGTATTACTTTATACATTAGCGCCCTTAATGAAACTAGGTTCCGCCCAAGCGAGAAACGTACATTGCATCTATTAACAGAGGAACTCGGACCATCAATTTGGTCTCGTCCATGGTTGCTGTTCACGTTTGCAGCATCGGTTTTACCTGATAAAAGAAATATCGCATGTGAAACAAGAGTCAAGCATATTTCAGAATACCTCTATAAGATCTCTCCAACATCGTTTCTAAAGTTTGAAAAAATATTCCTTATTGATAATAAGGTCACCGATTGGACCAATACCGGTATGCCTATTACTTCTGCTCTAACAGGGATAGAACCGAAAAATTGAACGCATTGGTAAGCCAGGCTGAGTGAAAATCACGGCCGTACGACGGATCACTTGCACGGCGGATTCGCGCCAGCAATCCGCCATCATCGGAGTCAACGGAGCAGCTTATAGGATGTTCTGAGGTACGAAGCGCATCGTTCGATGTTATAGGGGAGGCTGACGACGCAAGCTTAATAGACGCTGAGAGTCGGGAGGCCCAGTAGTCTCCGGAAAAACGATAAGGAGTTTCGATTTCACGTCCGTGCCGAATGCGCAGAGTGAAATGGCAAGGCTATCCGACGTCGCGTAGTGTCATTTGCAATAAAGTCACCCGGAGAGAATCCATGAAAGAAAAGAAATACTGCATCCAGTGTGGAAGCGAACTTCCTAAGATAGCGCGATTCTGTAGTAGCTGCGGGATGCTTCAAACGGATGAAGAACAGCGGTTCTCAGAAAAGCCCAACTTAAGGCATCTAGCATCCAACTCGGACATGGCACTTTCCCGTCCGTGGCATTATGTCGCACCGGAGTATAGGGAATTTCTGCTTGGGCTGCATTATCCGATCGAAATGGATTTTCCTGGCAGCAGTGTCAATGAAGTGTTATCGGCCGGGTTCGCATCAGTAGGGATAGGAACGATTTCTAGTAGTTTGGAATCATTGATTGCAGCGAGACGTTACTCAGAGCTGAAACATCTTGATCAAACCTATCCAGGTTGTCTGCCCGATTACCTGCACGAGTTTATTGAGCACGGCAATACTGCGGAAATTTGCAAATTCTCGCAGGATTTTGAGCCCAAAGAGCATAAGTTAGCAGGGATCCTGTTGCTTTCCCAAGTCCGTGAGCAACAAGGAAAGGCTCGGCAGCATCTTGCACAATTAACTCGTGTTTATATAGAAGCGGTTAAAGAAGGGGGTAGTCTGACGCAATGCTATAGAAACTATGTAAAGCGAATGCAACAAGGTCTGGACAAATTGCCATTCGTGAGTATGCGTGATCTTGTTGATGTGGCCAAATGTTGGGGCCTAGTTTTTGGCGATGAGAGACAAGCGCGTCAATGCTTGCAGACCCTTGAAATCCGGGAAGCGGACGAAACTGAATGCACGGACTGGCTTGCTCTCGCGGAAGGATGGCTAGCGATATTCGATGACGCGGCGCAGGCGCGCCGTTGTCTTGAACAGGCTAATGCAAAGGCAAAGAAAACGTCTAACTGGATCGACTGCGGATTCCATTGGCGAAAACTGCTTGCGGATGATCGTAAGGCATACCAAGCCTTAACAAAAGCCGGGGCATGCATCCCAGAAGCCTTGCAGTCCGAGCCTGTGACGCATTCCACTTATAAAGATTATTTATCCCGGTCAGCGCGTGGTCAATTGTATTTAGATTGTGCTCGGGCCTGGAAATTTGTTCTTAATGAAGAGCATGAGGCACTGCACTGTATAGAAGAGGCAGAAACTGCTGCGAGTTCTCCCTATTTACGTGATCCTTCGGATGATTGGTGTCGTATTGCGGATACTTGGCTCAAGGTGTTTAGCGATGATCGGAACGCTATCCTCTGCTTGGGACAAGCTGAAGAAGCAGCGACAGAAAACAGCAGTAATTGGTGTAAGATCGCCGATATTTGGCGCAAACTTAACGATAAACACAGCGCTATCCGTTGCTTGGAACAAGCTGAAGCAGCGGCAGAAAACAGCAGAAATTGGTGTGAGATCGCCGATATTTGGCGCAAACTTAACGATAATCACAACGCTATCCGCTGCTTGGAACAAGCCGAAGCAACGGCAGAAGACAGCAGCGATTGGCATAGCTGCGAATATAGCTGGCGGCAGTTGAAGGATCAGCGCAAGGCTGATCAGTGCCGGAAGCAGGCCGAGGCACTCAAAGAAGTGCCTGATGGCGATTCCGGGATTATTTAATCCGCGTTGGCGGAACCGTTCACAGGTTCCGCTTTTAGGTTATCAATGCCCAAATGAACCTTGCGCCATTGCCGACGATACTCGGCGCCATGCTTCTTGGTTTTCCATTCACCTTCGCCCAACATTTTCACACCCGTGCTGTCGACCAGCAAATGCAAGCCATTGACACTTGACCATCAGACAAAACTGAATGGCCGCGTCGGAAAATTTCTCCGCTCGACCTCGTTT
>Ga0066415_1000168_pt1 | contig 11326 bp, 9 predicted proteins | sample LakWasMet21_HOW5_2_FD_59542 | JGI IMG/M metagenome (GOLD analysis project Ga0066415, IMG submission 59542) | Freshwater sediment methanotrophic microbial communities from Lake Washington under simulated oxygen tension - Sediment Metagenome 21_HOW5 | ecosystem: Environmental > Aquatic > Freshwater... | reverse complement strand
ACAAGCGCCAACATTAAAATCACCATTAAAAGTACTGTTTGAAGACATTCTGTACCGAAATGGAACAGTTAGTGCACTGGAAACAAATTGTCTTGACCATTTTGGATATTTATATTCAGTATATTTAACAAAATCATCATATCTAATCCATAAACTTCTATCGTAGTCATTTGAGTCGAGCTCCACATTTCTAGTTTCGTTAGTCCACTTTTTAATGTAATCCGAATTATTAACTCTGTAAGAGTGATGCTCAGCTTTTTTATGTAAAATTATTTTCAGGTATTTTATTTTAGTATTAGGTAAAATAATGGTATCAGATGTAGTCTTAAAGAATTGATCCTTTCTTAATTGTTTATAGGATGAAGTTACAGGAGTTCCATTATTGTCAACATAAACTTCAATGATATGAGTTTTGCTTTTAATTTTATAACCAATAGGAGCTATGTCGTCGTCTTGTGCGTGTATGTTTGTAGAAGTGATTAAAGCGATTATTAATGGTACTAGTTTTTTCATAGTTTATTTCCGTTATTTTATTAATTATTAGCTATTAAACTCCTGCTGGGCAAATTGAGTTAGTTGAATCCAAAGATCTTCTGCTACCAATATTTGTATCTTTTTAATTGCCGTTGATTGATTTATTTGAGCTGATCGAAGTTCGTTTAGAATTCCATTTAATTTAAATTGTAAGATTATCAATGGCCCATTAATGCATCCTAAATTTTGGTTTACAGAATTTGCTGAGATACTGGCATTATTAAATGAGCTTATAAGTGATGTTCTTTGTTGAAGGACTGAATTCTTAACTGTTCTCCATTTGGTAATAAGGTGATCACTGTTACAAACAATATTTTGAATATAATTGTATATGCCGCTACTATCAATACTGATAACGTCGTTCAATAAATCAGAGTCCGTTGATATAATATTGAAATCGTTGTTTAAAGAATCACTCCAATTGTTTAAGCTATCAATTGATGTATTTAATAAAGTACTGCAATTCGATATACTTGTAATTGCTGATTGGAGTTTAATTGTTATACTATCTTCCTTTGTGTTTTTTAGATTTTGCATAATATCGGTGATGCCGGGTAATTCATTTAAAAACCAATGTTTAAGAGGTTGGTAATACTTGCTAAAATCAGAAGCATCGTTGATTAGTTTCAGGTTTTGGGGTTTAAATGTGTTTAAGTATGGCGCATATAATGGAAAACTCCAGGAATTGGTATCTGTTTCATAATATAAACATGCAGCTCCATACGGAGAAACGCACACCTTACAAGTGGTTTCTACATAAAAGGGACCATAATTGCAATTATTGATAGCATTTGTTAATGCGTTGGTGCTATTCGACAAATTGATCAAATTTTGTATTGCGGTCTTGGCAGAATCTATGTTAGGGGTCTGTGCTATACAAAAAGAACTAATCACTAATAAAAGGCCTGAAATTTTTGTTTTCATAAATCGTAATGATGTTTTAAAATGTAACTTGAACGAATACGCGAGTAGAGGGGATAAAAATTTTATTTTCTAAAATTGTAATATTCTTGAGTTTAAATAAATTATGCGAACTCCCTGAGTTAAGCTTAATTGATAAACTCCTGCTGCGCGAATTGTGCAAGTTGATTCCAAAGATCGACTGATACAAGTATTTGTAGTTTTTGAATCGCTACTGAAGGCGTTATTTGTGATGACTGAAGTTCATTTAAAACACCATTTAACTTAAACTGTAAAGCAATTAAAGGCCCATTAATACATGCTAAATTTTGATTTATAGAGTTTGTTGAGATACCTGTATTGTTAAGGGTAGTTGTGAAATTAGTCATTTGGCCAACAACAGTTGCTTTGAGACTATTCCATTGGCTTTTTAAATCATCCTGACCACATTGCATTGTGGTGGTATAATTTATTATCTTATTACTATCTAAAGTAAAATAGTACTGTAAGCTTTGTGAGTTAGAATTGATGTTGTTGAAATCATTTGCAATTGTGTTATTCCAGTTATTTAAGCTATTAATGGCGTTATTTAATTGTGAACTGGCATTAGAAAGATTTGTTATTGTATTTTGTAAATTATTCAAAACATTATCGGGGGTTGAGCTTTTCAAGGTTTGAATGTTTTGAGTAATAGGAGGTAAACTATTTAAAAACCAACTTTGTAAAGGCTGATAGTTTTGTTTGAAAGTATTTATATCATTGAGTAATTGTACATTATAACTTTTAAAACTATTCATAAAATTGGTATAATCAGGGAAATTCCAGGTATATGTCCATGTAGTATATTCACAGCATCCAAAGCAATACCAGTGGCTTGATGAACATACTTTACACACGGTTACTATTTGAGTTGAGTTCAAATTGCATCCATTTACCACATTTGTTAGAATGGTGGTATTGTTTGATAAATTAGCTAAGTTCTGCATGGCCGTTTTTGCCGAATCAATGTTAGGGTTTTGAGCATTACAAAAAGTAGTTAATAATACTAAAAATGATAATGTTGTAAATTTTGTTTTCATATTAATTGTTATTTAAAGTATAAAAATGATTTGTTGAAATTTGTGAATAGAAATGGAGAATAAGTTTTGTATACATGTTTTGAGATTCAAAAAAATTAACCTCAATGTCAAACTATTGAGGTTAATTAATGCATGATGCGATTATGATTCAAACTGCATATTTACAGTTAATGTTATTGTGATATCATTCACGGAGGAAACATCACACCCGCTATCTAGTTGGAATGACCAAATGGTATATGGTGTTGGCAACATGTAGGCTTCAGTACTTATTACCCATGGAACATTAATAGTTGGAGTACCTCCATTATTCGATGGTTTATAAGAAAAGTGACCACTTATAGAATTTGAAAGGAAATTTAATAGATTATCTTCATAACCATTAACGTATTGTCCTGATGTGGAAACAGTCATTGGGACATATCCTGCAGTATTTGCTTTGATACCATTAATAATGAACTGCCCGTTCGTGATCCAAATTGCGACATCACCCGATCCAATTTGACTGCTAAATTGGTTCAATATTTTTTGAATTGATACGGATATTGTTGTAGGACTTGTAGAATTTGCAGGTGTCATATAAGCTACTGCTGCGTTAATTAGTGCATTAGGTGTTGTATTGGTTGTCGTATTTACAACCGGGACAGTTAATGTGATTGTTGAATTTTTGCTAGGCAATACAGTTGTTCCTTTCCCATTTATAGGCATACCGGCTACCCATGATTGAATAGAAGTAAATGCAGATGTTAAGTCACCAATTGAGGAATCCATTGAAATGGTTTCACTCGGTTCGCTTAAATTATTGTATAGATATGCACTTCGGTAATTCGTCCAGGCCATGAATAAGGATCTCATCGTCGTATCTATACGGTTTTGTATTAAGCCTTGTAAAGAAGTTAATTTTTCTTGTTCGGTTTCTGCGGCAGTATTTAAACTATTCCAAATGTTTGCAATGTTATTGATAGCACTTAACTTGGTTGTTAAAACTACGCCTTTACATAATTGATTTGAATACGCGATTATTTGGGAGTTAAGAGCTTTTCCGTAATTGGCAAATTCCTGCAAACTAGCCAGGTAATCGTTGCTTTGTTCTTGAGCTGATGATAAACCGCCATCGCTTAGAGAACTTGATAAACTTGATAAGACTGAATTCACTTCTGTCATAAAGTTATCCCAGGCTAAATTAGGATCCATATTAACCGGTACAGGATTAAAAGAAATTTTGCTTGAACTTAGGCTTGGATTGTTTATTTGATACCATAATTGCTGACTGGTAAAAACGCTTTTAAAAAGAGATTCATTTGTTTGCATTAATGTTTGCGCAGCTGTTACCAAATTTCCTTGGTTATAATTGGCAGTGATGCTTTTTATTGTTTCATAACTTTGCGTAAATGCTTCCACAGTACTCGAAAATGCGTCTCCTGCACCATCTCCATCTTTTGCTACTGCCGATGTTATATTAATACCTGCGCCAATAAAATCGGTAACGGTTTTAATGGAATCCGTTAAAAATTTTTCAATTTGCGCTTGTTTAATGGCTCCGAAAAGTAATTGGCTCTTAGTATTTACTACGGTAATTTGGAGGTTGATATTTTGAGTTAAATCATGAATATTTGTATATAAACTGTTTATACTGTTTTTAACTTGATTGAATTCAGTGGTTGTTGGCGCTGCTTCTGCATTAGCGGATGCAATTACTGCTTTACTTATTGTATCAATAATTCCCTGTGTGTCGCTTTGCTGATTTAATGTAGTTAGATTTGTATTGTATGATTGTAGTACCGTAATTAAATTTGTTATTTGACTACCGTAAAAATTTGAAGAAAGAACTCCAAGATAATGATAGTTCTCAGGTACATTTAAAGAAATGAGTAGGGATGAGGCTTGAGAATATAATTCAGCATGAGTGGATGGTATTGTACCGCATGAACCAATAGATTTGCAGATCCAGTTTAATATCGAAAAGGCTGTTTTTAAGCTTCCAGAATCTCCAGCATTAATTAATGTTGTTGCATATGAAAAACTCGCATAAAAAGTGTTCAATGCATAAGGTCTGCTTACCAGATCACTAAATTGATTGGTTGGAATAACTTTTGTTGTCCCATCAGGATTTACATTAAATTCTCCAATGGTTAATACGCCTGTATTGTTATTGGTTGGCGCTGTAAAAAATGGAGTAGGAGTAGTTCCAGTAGTTTGTGAAGTGATAAATGTTAATGGAACTAAAGAATTATTGCTTACGGAATTCATAATTAAACATTCAAGCACAGCAGGAGCAATAGCATTAGCAGCAGGAACAGGGATTGGCCAGGATTGAACATTTCCATTAAAATTAAGGCTTGAAATATCTATTTGTCTGGCAACGATAACTACTCCCAACGCATTAAAATTAGGAACATCTGCAATAATACTGTCAGCATAAATAGTCAAAGTATTTCCACCAGTAGTGGGAAATTGATTAGCAAGTTCAGACAAAGTAACATTAAGACCGGAAAATAAAATATCTGTAACTGTTTTTCCATCTGCACTTTTGGTTATAATGGTTTGGTCGTATTTGTCTAATGTAGACGTCTGTGCCGTTAATGATGTTGAGGTTTTCATAAATTAATATTTAGTTTAAAATGTTTAAATTGATATTAACCTGAGGAATGAATTTAATTCCTCAGGTTATTTAATAATATCAGTTAATTAGTTGAAGGGGTAGGAGTTGCAGCACCAGGAGGAACAGGTGCAGGGAATTGAACTGTACTTAAATAGTTTACAAGACAATTAGTTGTAAAAATTTGAGTGTTTTGTGCAATCGTTTGCCATGATTTTTGAGCAGCTAACAAATCCATTACTTTTATAACGTTGGCATAAGTACCTATTTTATCATCATCTAAATTAGCAATTGCAGTAAATGCTGTATTCTGATTCATCCATACACCTTCAATATATGCTAAATCTTGAGCAAAGAGGGTGCATAATGTGTTTACATTTGCTACTGAACTGTTGAACGGAGAAAGATCAATAACTAATTGTTTCTTTTTTAGTAAGTCTGCGTTATCATCTGCAATCTCACCCATGTAAGTGTTATATAAAGCCAATTCTTTTGCAGCCTCAACACCTAAGCCTATCCCTAAACCGGCAGCAACGGGTAATAATAACCCACCGCTTAATATCATAAGACCAATAGATGTGGTTGTAGCTGCGATGGTATAATCTTTCCACTCTTTATAAGCATCTGCAGCTTGTGCCTGTAAGGTTGTAATATTATTTTGATCCGTTGTAATAGCAGCTTGTGCATCCGTAAGAACAGTTGCTTCTTCATTAAAGTAAGCATTTACAGCAGCAGCAGCAGTGGCAAATTTTGTTTGGAAGTCAGATAAATTAGCTTGAAGAGTTTGAACATAGCCTAACATGGTTTGCGCATTTGATTGCATACCTCCCGGGCCTGTTAATATAGCTCTGACAGTTGCTGCATCTGTTGCCGGATTTCCGGTAAACATAGCTTGAAAGTTTGCGTATGTTGAGTCATACGTTGATGCAGTTACATTTATTTGCCCGGCAAGCCATATACATTGCGCATAAATTTCAGCAGGTGCTGTTGTACCGGAAACATAAGACGGGTTTTGAGCAATTTTGGCTTGCAATTGAGTTGGATCACCCATCACCGTTGATAAAGCATTTATAGCTTTTAAATTAGTAATGCAGTTTTCTACATCATTCATGTCAGTAAAAGTGCCATATTTATCGGTGAAATTGCCTTTTGTAATTGGTAAAGTCAAAGTACTTGAAACAAATGATTGCAAATCAAGCCAATAACCATTAAAAAGTAGAAAGTTATTGTCAGCAGTATTTGTAAGTGGGTTACTTGGTGTTGCAGACGTTGGTGACGCTGCAGGTGTGTCATTTGTAGCAGTGATGCTTGGAGTTTTCGAACTTGTTGCCATTTTTTTGTATTTAAAATTTCGCTTACTCATTTGGTTTTTCAGCATACACCCCGTTTTTAAGTAGTTTCTGGTCTCTACGGTTTAACCATTAATCATAGTTTTTGCACATTTCAAAGAAACATTCACAAAACATTTTTTTTACGCTTAAAAACATCTGATTTTAAAACCAGATATTTTTATCTGGTTTTTTGTAGGTGTCCCGAAAACGTAGTTGGATTAATTTGAATTAGCTGTATTCTGGAAATAAGTCAAGTTCATATTCAAAATCCTGAAGGAATCTTGTAATGAAGTTAGCACAATGAGAAAGTGTAAAGAGAAATGGTAAGGTAAGTGGTATTTTTATGAATAACAGCTCAGTTTAATTTAGGGAAATTGACATCAAAGTGTCCATTTTTAATAGCAAAAAGAACTAAGCCTGCTGTGTTTTTACATCCTATCTTTAGCAATAGATTATTTCTATGGCCATTTACTGTACTTTCAGTTATGAATAGTTTTTGTGAAATTTCCTGGCTGGTAAATTCCTGGCAAATCAAATTAAGAATTTCTTTTTCTCTGCGCGTAATATCAAAGGTATTTGTATGAATTGATTTTTTCTTTTTTTCTTGCATGAAATTACGCATCGCTTTTATAGTATTATCATTGAAATAATAATCGTTATTTACAACTGCGTTTATTGCTTTTTCTAATTCTGTCGGATCTGTATTTTTTGCCAAATATGCATTAGCACCTTCTTCAATTAGTTTATGAATGTACTTGTCTTCTTCATGAACCGTGAGAATGATGTTTTTTATATTAGGGTATAGTTCCCTTATTCGTTTCATTGATTCTATGCCATTTAATAAGGGCATATTTATATCAATTAGGGTAATATCTATAGATTTGTTGTTTTTCTCTAATTGGGATAATAAATCTTCTCCGTTTTCTGCTTCAATACAAACGTTTATGTCCATAAATGTATTTAAAAGCGAAATCATTCCTTTTCGGAACAATATCTGATCTTCTGCAATTGCAACGTTTATCATTCTATATTATGTCTAGTTAATGGGATGTTTATTTCGCAACTAAAACCACTACCTTGTTTAGAGGTAAAGGACGCAGTTCCATCCAATGAAATTACCCTACTTTCAATATTTTTTAATCCTATCCCTTTTTTTAAGCTCTTATTTTCCATATCTACACCTATACCATCATCATGGTATTTAATGGTGATAAAACTAAGGTCATTATTAGCATTTATCGAAACTATTATGTTTTTTGCATGGGCATATTTAATACAATTGGAAGTTAGTTCTTGTATAATTCTGTATATAGCTAAAGAAGCGGAGTTATTTAAAAATTCAAAATTATAATTATTTTTAAAATTTATTTCAATTTCAGAAACAGAAGCAATCGAATCGAAATGATTTTCAAGTGTTTGATGTAACCCAAGTAATTCTAACTCGAACGGAATGATGGCATGAGATATTCTGCGAACACTATTTATTCCTGATTGGATGAGGCTCTTACTAGCATGTACCTGTTCTGGTAGCAGACTATGCTCTTGTTTAATTTGATTTATAGAAAGTGATAGTGTTGAAAATATACTTCCGATCTCATCGTGTATATCCTTAGCAATACGCATTCGTTCGTTTTCTGCAGATTGAATACTTATTGATAATAACTCCTTTTTATATTGTGTGTCTAAATAATGAAGCTCTTTTTGTTTCAGTAGTATTTTTTTTTGGTAACGAATAAATAAAAGTATTACTCCCCCTGCAATTGTTACAAAGGATATCATTATAAATATTATCCCATAATAGACACTTATTTTGTTTTGTATTTCCACAAGCCTAAAGTTATTATAAAATATAGTAATACTGCTAATAAGGTATGTATTGTCCAGATATTCATCAGTAAAGGATGGGCCAATTGATTAATGTAATTACTAAATGAGAACAGTACAATCGATCCGGAAAAATAAATAAGAAATCCGCTATTGATATAATTAACTCCTCTATAAGCTGATAGAATAGAGGTTTCATCGGTAGAAACTATTTTTATAAACCAACAAATTGACAAGAATATAAGGATTAATGCTTCAATCGAGCGTCCTAAAGTATTAAAGGTAAAAATGTTTTCCAGTAATAAGGAATCTATAATAGCAAATAGGGTAAAAAAAATGCCAAAAATTAAGAAAATAAAATTTGAAAAAAAGTCTTTGAGTAAAATGGAATAAAACCAAAGTAAAATTAGAAACTCCAGTAAAGTATAAATGTGAAGTATCGGAAGGTTGTTAATGCTTTGTTTCCAAAATATAAATGATATTGTCTGTGTTAACACAGACAATATCAAATAGTATAGAATTGGTTTTAATTCGACTGAATGTTTTTTTTTATTTATAATAGCAACTAGTGTTGGCAATAGTATTAGCCAAGGAGCATATTTAAAAAAAAGTTCTTTTATTTCAACGAACATTGAAATTAAAATTATTACGATGCGAAAAAATACTTTCTAAGATGCCAGTTGTCTAATTCTTTTGTGTAAGAGCTGAACAAGTTGGAGGACATGGATAACAAAAATCATAGCGAGCAGTTTCTAAGTTATTATCATGTAATCCTATAATATCTCCATCGTCAGTTCCAGAGGTAACGCTATCACTTGGAATAGGATCAAATGTAGGAGAAGGAGCTTTGAAATTTATTACAGGTTCAAATACAAGACAGGGTACATTAGCTGGAGTCCCTCCTATAAAAGGATTAGGTTTAATACCTATTCGACATACAACTCCTGTAATTTCAGAAACATTAGGATCTTTGCTGACCCTAGTTACGAAATTATTAAAGTCTTCTATTGAAAAAAGAAAAGAGTCTAGCAGTAAGGTAGTAGGAGTCGATTTTGATGATGAAGGTGCTAATTGATAACCTCCTGTTTGCCACGCGTTAATATACTCGTTAGATATTTCTTTGCTTATTGCATAAGGATCGCTCGAACCTACATTATTAATTACTGGATTTGTTGCCTGTTGCTTTTCCATAATAAAATGATTTATTTTTTTTGAATTTAGTTTTAAATATACGAAAATATGTTATTTAAGATAATTTGGTTAATAGATACTTTATATGTCATAATCAGATGAGGACTAATGTTTAGTTTTGCCTTTTTAATTTTTTTATTCGTGAAATTTCTTCTAATAGACATTAAAAATTAGTAAATGTATTATTTGAAATTTTTTACTTGAAACGCAATTAAATAAAAAATGCTATCAATTTAGTGCTATTTTATAATTTCTTTTCCGGGAGCAATAGTTTTAAAACTCTTTTTAGGCATAGTTTCATTCTCTATGTTTTCAAATCTAAACACTTCCTGACTCACAATACGTTGTAGGCAGATCTCTAATAAAGTGGTACTGTTTGGTTTCAGGGCTGTTTTAAATAATTCTTTAGAAGCATTTATTTTACAAGGTAAGTATCGTATAAAACCATCTTCCGGTCTTGGATTTATAATTATACCTAATTTTTCAATTCCTTTTATTGCGGCTCTTAAAATTTTTCCTTCATCATCAAGTACTTCGGTAGTACCATTCATAATATCATAATTCAAAAAATACGTTATGGTAGATTGATTTACACGGTTACATTGTCTGTCAGCAAAAAAGCCTGTTGGTAATTCATTCGGATCATTTTTTTCTCCTGCAGTTAATAATAGATCAAAATTAGTAAGCGCATAACCTTCCGAATCTCTTACTTTAAAAATGATCATTGAATAACGATCATGTATGTAAGTTCGTTTACTAAACAAAATTTTTTCAGTTTCAATGATAGAATTTTTTTGTACCTGATCCGTTTCGATATTAAATTGATCACATATTTTATTATAATCTTTAATCGTTTGAACATTGATGCAATCAAATACAACATTGATCATCTCTACGTTTTTTTCGTCTGGCAATTTGGTTACACTTTTCATAATTCCCATCTCATCTCCCGAGTGTGATTTATTGGTAACTATTCTCATTGCAGTATGCGGAGCTTCTATAAATTCTTCTACCTCTAAATTCTCAGATACTAATTTTCCTCTAACTACTTGCGGTAAAGGTTGGGTTAATTTAATGTAACGGGAATTTAAATTTGCAGAAGCTACACGTATAACCCCATCTGAACCTATTTCGCCGGTATACGAATTTAAATGGTCGTATAGTTTATGATCAATATTTTGCCCTGTTATTACAAATGGAAAGATGTTTTTCTCTGAAATTTGTTTTCCATCACTCTTGATCCAGTCTTTGTTTAATTCCCAAGCTTCGTTACTTCCTAGTTCCAGCCAATTCAAGACGCCTTGTCCGGGTTCTACATTGTCAAACCAGGCTTTTATTCTGCTCAGTTTTCCTTTACCTAATTGTGCTAATGCAGAGCCATGGTTTGCAGGAGCCAACATTATTAAATGACTCATTGGACACATTGTTACGCTATTCTTGTAGAAGTGATACCACCAGTTTCTAACAACAGGCCCACCGGTAGAATGAGTGATGCATACAAATCTTGTATTGGGATTTTTTGCCAGCACCTGTTGTTGTATAGCTGTTTCCAGTGCCCTGGAAATATCGGCTAATTTAACTTCATCATTAAAACTAATGTATCGCCCCAGAAAAATATTTTCAATAGTTATATCAATGCCGCGATCTTTACCTTCATTCCGAAGTCTTAATGGTAATTCTCCATAAGTATCTAACTGTGTAACACTATAGCCGTGAACAAATATTAAAGTTAATGAGCGCATAGTTTTTCTGTTTTATAGATATAATCTTTTCAGTCAAATTAACAATTTTTTAAGTGTATAATCAATACGTATAAATACTTATTTTAATAAGCTTATGTTTTATGAATTACAGGATTTATCTACATT
>Ga0066415_1000166_pt1 | contig 11457 bp, 14 predicted proteins | sample LakWasMet21_HOW5_2_FD_59542 | JGI IMG/M metagenome (GOLD analysis project Ga0066415, IMG submission 59542) | Freshwater sediment methanotrophic microbial communities from Lake Washington under simulated oxygen tension - Sediment Metagenome 21_HOW5 | ecosystem: Environmental > Aquatic >... | reverse complement strand
GCCGCCTACAATAAGCACACGAAAGTTCTCTAGCTTTAAAAAAACTGGGAATAATTGATTTGTTGTTTCTGATATCATAATGTAATCGTGTGATAAATATTAAAACGTAAAACATTAATATTATTCATAGAAGTTCCTCCTGCCAATTGCTGCCATATTCTCATGTATTGAATTTGCAGACCAAGTTTATTATTTAACTCATAATGAATACCGATATAAGATCTATTTTGATCAAAAAAATTAAGACTTACTTTATCGCCAATATTTACCATCAATTCATTTCCTACTGTCGCATACACATTCGATCCTTTCTCCGATTCTTTTTTAAAAGGAATTTTAAAATCCAATTTATACCTGAAGCGGTAATTAAATGTATAATCATTTATAGGTGAACTATTTTTTGTTTTTTGATTAAATCGTTCTTCCAGCCTGTAACGATGAGTTATTTTCAACTTCCAAAACTTATCATTAATGGCAACTTCTTGCCAGGGACGGTATTCATTTCTGGAAACAGAATTTGTAATAAAATAATTAAAATAAGCGAAACCGGCAGTAGCATTGATCTTATCATTAAACTTATAATTTAACCCGGATCGAATTAATCCCTGAGACAAACTCTCCTGCCAATTATTTGTTCTTATTTGAGCATCGGTGGCAATAGCCCATTTAGGATTTAATTCGATCGTATTATAATAACCTCCCCATAGCATATTATTATAATAATTATGAACTTCATTTTCTTGTGAGGAAGCCTTAAAAACGGAGAACACAATGATCACTAAAAAAAATAATTTTAATTTCATGACACTGTCCCTCCTATCTTTGTTAATAATGAATTAAGATTTGGAAATTCTACAGGAAACTTAATATGCTGTTTTACAACATCACCAATCACAATAACAGCAGGCGATTCAATCTTTTCGCTTTTTGCTGTTTTAACAATTGTATCAATCGTTCCCAAAGCAATTTTTTCAGTTTCTAAAGAACCATTTTGGATCAAAGCAATAGCCTTATCATGTTTCCTTTCTTTCTTATAAACGTCTACGATCTCTTTCAGTTTTGAAATACCCATTAAAATAACCACAGTCGCATTTGTTTCAGCAGCTAATTTCACATCATCCGATAATTGGTTATCTCTAGTTGTTCCGGTAATTACCCAAAAACTTTCACTCACTCCTCGGTGTGTAACAGGAATACCACTTAATGCAGGAACGCCAATGGAACTGGATATCCCTGGAACAATAGCTGTTTCTATATTAAAAGATTGCACATAATTAATCTCTTCCTGACCACGACCAAACACAAAAGGATCTCCACCTTTTAAACGAACCACATGTCCATGCGTATAAGCATAATTCACAATCAAGGTATTGATCTGTTCTTGCGTATATGTATGTTGGTTATTTCGTTTTCCAACATAAATCGTCAAAGCTTCAGAAGATGCATGTTTTAAAATTTCAGGATTTACTAATGCATCGTATAAGATAACATCAGCTGTATTTAAAGTTTTAATTCCTTTAACAGTTATCAAATCAGGATCGCCAGGACCTGCACCTACTAAAGTTAGTTTTGGATATATTTTTTTACTCATGATTTCTTTCATTTTTTTAATGTTATTTGTGTTTCGGTTTTTAGTACTAACCGTATTGACCGAAACATCAAATACAGTTAAAACATTATCATACGACAGCAACAACAACTATCTAATTTGATATAGATATATTTACTTTTTTTCATGGTTTATCATTTTCACCCTTCGACTCCGCTCAGGCTGACAGATTAATTCAATTCTAAAATTTGTGTTTCTCTGTATACTCTTACCTTTGTAACAAAATCATTTGCATCATCAAAATAAGATTCGGCAAACTCTATAGATGGTTCTTGTTTATTAATTTGTAAGATCAATTCTTTAAACTCTGTCTTTAATTTTAATAATCCTGTTTCTACAAATGTTTTATCAAAATCATTAATTACTCCGTGTTGTGTATTCACATGCACTTGCTTATCTAACAACAATCCCTTAGCAGCATTTATAAAAGCAGCATAAGAATAATAAATGCTATCTCCCCATTGTTTATTTTCAAAGGCTTCTGCACTCCATGCTAATTTTTCTTCAGCTTCAAAAAATAAAGTTGCTACCAAATCAATCACAACACCCGCACACTCTCCTACTCCAATTGCTGTCGCAAATTTCTCTTCCTGTCCCCAATCAATTAGTTCGTCCTGTGTTAAAGAGCTATTATCTCCAATTGGTTTCAATAACTGATAGAAATAATCTTTCCCTTTTTTATCGTAATAAGAATTAAAATATTCTCCCTCAACAGCATTCGCTTCAAAATCATTAAATAATTTTCTCAACACATCCGGGGCACGTTTACTCGCTACTTTAATCACTTTCTCGGAAACTCTCCCTTTTCCATTACCTACCATTCCTCCGCCCAATAACACTTGCAGCGCCGGAACGACCGTTGTACCAACTTTAAAGGAACTACCATGGAAACCAATTTGAGCTAACCCATGTTGCCCGCATGAATTCATACAACCACTGATCTTAATTTTAATATCATGGTTATGAACCAACTCAGGGAATTCTTCCGTGATCACATTTTCTAAAGCCACAGAAATATGGGTGCTATTTGAAATAGCTAAATTACAGGTATCAGTTCCAGGGCAAGCCGTTATATCCGCTACCGAATCAAACCCTGGTGTGGCTAATTTAATTTTGTTCAATTCGTTATAAAGAAATGGTAATTCTTCTTTGGCAATATTTTTTAATAAAAAGCCCTGATTGATCGTAATACGAACATCTTCTGAATCTGCGTACTTAGCAATCGCTTTAACAAACTCACGTGTTCTATCCGATAAAATATTTCCTAACTGAACTTTTACATACACACCAATCAGACCCACTTGTTTTTGTTCAAACGTATTTGTCTGCAACCACAATTTATAATCATCTTCATTAATAACAGGCAACTCTTTCGGTAGAATTGTTTTTAGAGTGGTTATTCCATTTTCTAAACGTGTATCAATTTTAAATTCTTTTACCAACAACGCTTTTTCTTCTTCTTTCACCAATTTCAAAAACTCTTCTATTCCAATTTTATTGATCAGGTATTTGATGCGCGCTTTATGTCTGCTGGCTCTTTCTCCATATCTGTCAAACACTCTAAGAGTTGCTTCCACAAAAGGAATTAGTTTATCTTCATGCAAAAATTCAAAAGCGGTTTGCGCCAAAAATGGCTGAGCTCCTAAACCACCACCCACTAAAACTTTAAATCCTTTTTCTCCATTTTTTACTTTTGGAATAAATCCCAGATCATGGATGTAAGTAAAAGCGGTGTCCTTATCATTATTAGAAAAAGCCATCTTGATCTTTCTTCCCATCTCCTGGCAAAATGGTTTACGCAAAAAATAAGTAAACAATGCATGTGCATAAGGCGATACATCAAACACTTCATTTGGATCAATACCTGCTTCGGCAGAGGCCGTAATATTACGAACAGTATTCCCACAAGCTTCACGTAAAGTAATATCCTCCTGTTCTAACTTAGCCCATAACTCAGGCGTTCTATCCAAACTCACATGATGAATTTGTATATCCTGACGAGTGGTTAAATGTAAATTCCCGTTAGAATATTCATCACTGATATCGGCAATACGCAATAACTGTTTTGTGCTCACTTTTCCAAATGGCAATTTAATACGGATCATCTGAACACCTTGTTGTCTTTGTCCATAAACACCACGGGCCAAACGAAGGCTTCTGAATTTTTCTTCATGAATTTTTCCTTCACGGAATTCACGGATCTTTTTATCCAGGTCGATGATATCTTTCTCTACCAAGGCTTTGCCTGAGTGATTCACTAATTCTAATTCTGATCTAAAACTTTGCATATAAATTATTTTGCGGCGTTATACAATTGATACCATTCTTCTCTACTTAAATTAACCGAGTAAGCGCTCGCGGCATTCTTAATGCGTTTTTTATCTGTACTGCCAATTATTGGCAAAGCACCTAATTTATACAACCATGCAACAGCCGCTTGCTCAACATTGACAGAATGATTCTTTGCTATTTCAGCTAAGGCTTTTCTCACAGAGATCGCTTTCTTGTCTTTACCATTCAAAATGCGACCACCGGCTAAAGGAGCAAATGCCATCGGTTTGCTGTATTGCTCTTTGATAAAATCCAAACGTCCATCATCAATAGCAGAGCTTTGCAACAAATTCAATTCAATATGATTGGTAACAATTGGTTGATTTAAATGAGAGGCTAATAAACGGTGTTGAAACACATTAAAGTTAGAGACACCAATATGCTTTACTTTGCCACTTCGTAATAATTTAATTAATGTCGAAGCAGTTTCCTCAACCTGATATAAAGGATCATAGTGTTCTAACAAAAAGATATCAATGTAATCAGTCTTTAAACGTTTTAATGACTCCTCAATACTTTTAGTGATATGTTCAGGGCTTAGATCGTAATAAACACCTTTAGAATTTTTGTTCGAAAAGTTTCTGATCCCTGACTTCGTAGAAATAATAATATCCTCACGGTTAATGTTACTTTTTGAAATGACCTTACCAAATAATTCTTCGATTTTTCCATTACTGTAATTATTGCTATGATCAAAGGTGTTCACACCTAATTCCAAATTATAATTGATGATATCTTCAACTTTCTTTTCTGTTGCCAAAGCTGGAGTGTTCCATCTCCAAAAACCATAAATGGCTGCTGATACTTCCGGTCCTGTTTCGCTGATATAAATTTTTTCCATTTTTTTCTGTTTTTAACTATTTTCTAAATTTTTAATTATAAAAAAACCCCACCGTGCCAACGGAGGGGTTTTATATTGTACACAATATCCTTCCGTTAACAGCAACGTTGCATCCAACAACACATCATGTGCTTAGTAGAAAATAATTTATATAATGGTGCTTGTTTCATTTTTTCGTGTGCAAAATAATGCATTGTTTTTTTATTATCCAAATAAAAAACGATTTATTTTATACATATCCTATAGGAATAATAGGAATTAAATCATTCTATCTCTTTGTTTTCAATGGTTTAACTTTTTTCTCTAACTTTTTTTCTCTCAATAAAATATCTGACAAACTTGTCTTGGAAAGGATCTTGATACTCGCTTCTCTCACTTCCAGGATCACATTTCTTAATCCACAGATCTCCTCACTCACACATTCAACACAGGGCTCATAAAAATTCAAACTTACACAAGGCAGCAATGCTATTGGTCCTCCGGTTAACCGGATCACATTACTTAGCATAATTTCCTCGGGATGTTTTGTTAAATAGTAGCCTCCAGTTGATCCCATCTTACTTCCTACGATACCATTATGTTTTAGATCCAACACGATCGCTTCCAAAAATTTTCTTGGAATATTTTCTGTTTCCGCTATTTCAGAGATGCGCATGGGTTTATTATCTTTGTATTGTTTTGCCAGTGCCAATAAGGCTTTTATTGCATATTTTGTTTTCTTTTGTAACATAATAAATTTGTTTTTTCAATTATATCACAAATATACTACTAATTTAGTAGGAATTAAAACAAAATAATTAAGCCAGCTGTTTCTCCTTTTTAAGTTCTGTTTTAATTACTGTTTTATCTAAACTAACACTATCATTCACTAATGAAATGAATAAATTATTACTCAAAATATAACCTCTTTCTTTGATCAATGTTTGAAGTTTAACTTTGCCTACCACGTAATTATAATGGCTTCCTGTATATTTTTCTTTAATCTCAGTGAATTCTATCTTTTCTAGATCCAAAACTGAGCTATATCTGAAATAAACATCTAACAAAACATCATTGGTAAACTGTGGTTTATGTTTTTGAGTATACTTTTTAAACTCATATTTATACCCATGCGATAAAGCTGAAATATCCGACAATACAGCCGCACCTGTTGGATAACTTCCTGCCCCTCTTCCTTGTAAGAATTGTTCGCCTGAAAATTTACCTTCAACGATCACGCCATTAAATTCATTATCCACATTAAACAAATGATTGCTGGTTTTAATAAATCTTGGAGCGACAAACACACTTACTTTATCATCTTCCAAACGCTGAATAATTGGTGTCAACTTAATTTTATATCCTTTTTCAGAAGCATACTTAATATCATTCTCGTGTAATGTGGTAATACCTAAATTTAACACATCCTCAGATTTAATAATGACACCAAAAGCGTGCAATGCCAGAATAACAGCTTTAAACTTTGCATCAAAACCTTCAACATCATTAGTTGGGTCTGATTCGGCAAAACCTTTTTCCTGTGCTTGTTTTAATGCATCAGCATAAGATAATTTTTCGTTGATGGTCTTAGTTAAAATATAATTAGTGGTACCGTTAAAAATACCCGACACTTTTTCTAACTCTTCGTTATCAAAATATTCTTCCAATGTTCTGATAATAGGAATACTACCGCAAGCAGAAGCTTCATACAACAAGGATACGTTGCTTTGCTGTGCCAGATCCAATAATTCCTGCAAATGCAGGGCTAATAATTTTTTATTAGCTGTTACCACATGTTTGCCTTTTTTTAATGCTTCGCTTACGATCAAAAAAGCTTCTGTTGCATCATCAATTAATTCTACTACAACGTCTATTTCAGGGTTGTTAAGAATATCTCCTTTATCAAAAGTGATCAGTTCTTTGGCAACCGTTCGCTCCTTATTTTTATTCTTAACTCCAATCTTTACAATATCAGCTCTAAAGCCGGTACTATTGTTTAACACATGGTAAAGTCCCTGGCCTACACATCCAAATCCGAATAATCCTATTTTTAATTCTTTGCTCATTTTTATTTGTTTAAAGTGGTTAGTTGTTTTATTTGTTTATTGTTAGTTTCAAAAAATTCAGTGATGTGTTTTGTCAATTGTTTTGTTTCTATTAAAAATCCATCATGACCATATAAAGACTCAATTTCCTTATAAACAGATCTTTTGATGCATTTAGCTAACAGCTTTTGCTCTTCTATTGGAAACAACACATCTGTAGTAACTCCAATAACCAGCGTATCTGCATTGATCTCATTTAACGCAGATTCCACACTAAAGCACCTGTCGCGTATAACATCATGAGAATCCATTGCTTCTGATAATCTCACATAAGAATAGGCATTGAAACGTTTCACTAGCTTCTCTCCTTGGTAACGTTGATATGATGCAGCGGCATGATTACCTACCTGTGGCTTGATATCCGTTTGTGTTTCTTTATACGTATCGTAATTTCTATAACTTAACAATGCGATGCTACGCGCAGCTTGTAATCCTTTTTCTCCGCCATTATCCGAATTAGAAAAATAAGTTCTATCCGCTTTTATAGCTAAGCGTTGCGATTCGTTAAAAGCAATACCCCAAGGAGAATGCTGTGCATTAGTAGCTATCAGTATTAAATTATCAGTCACACTCTTATTCTGCAATGCCCACTCTTGCGCAATTTGTCCACCTTGCGAACCACCTATCAGTGTATGAATTTTTTCAATACCTAAATGTTGCTTTAATAGTTGTAATCCATTTGCAATATCTCTGATAGTGATATGTGGAAAATAGCTATACCAACGCTGCTTTGTATCCGGATTAATGCTAAAAGGACCGGTAGTACCATAACAAGAACCTAAATTATTAGCGCAAACAATGAAATGCTCATTGGGATTAAACAGATCATTTTCTCCAAATAAACCGCTCCACCAATCAAATACTTCGCTGTTAGCTGTTAATGCATGACACACCCAAATCACATTGCTCTTATCGGCATTTAATGTGCCATAGGTATGGTAAGCAATTTCCAATTGAGGTAATGATAAACCACTCTCTAAAGAAAATCTTTTTTTATGTATGTATGTTTTCTGACTCATGATGTTATTGTTGTTTGTCTATCAGGTGGAATGAAATGAAACTCAAAAACATTTCACCCACACCTAACGACTATAGAACTAGTTACTGAAAATGACCTCTGAAAAAATTAATTGTTTATGCTCTTGTGAATTCAAAATATTGATATCACTGGCCAAGCGTTTATTATGATTTGTATTACCTAATGGGAATTTAACGCCTCCTCTTTGTGCAAAACCAAAATTAGCTTGCAATTCTAAAAAATGACGGTGACCAATTTCTCCGATTAAATTATTTGTAGTTGTATCTGTTGTATTAAAATTTCTATTTGTTTTCATGATGATTTTTTTAATGATGATTGAAAAAATTGAGGCTGAGCAATTCTTAAAAAAGAATATATCAAACCTACCCTGGTTTTGCCAAGGTTAAATTTTCCGATAAGATCAATTAGGGAAAATTAGCTTAGCACATGTGGCAGCAATAGCAACACATACAAACCATCATGAAGAAAGCTGAAATTGAATTACAGGTTACACCTTGAACACTGAATTTGTTGTTTGTTTTTGATTTTGTGTGTTTCATTTTTTTGTTTTTAATTTATTTTCCTCCGCTTTTCATCGGAGTAGGAATTGGCACCTGTTTTCCAATTTCGTTTTACCGAAACTTTTAGTTGGTTGCCAGTGGGTCAATGAGCCTATTCTCTCGCCACTTCTTTATAAATTAATACACACAATGGGTGGGTAATAATTCGCTGCAAATTTAATGCATAAAAATCATTACTTCCAAATAAAATTTGAAATAATTAAAAAATTGCTGATTTTAAAGGGTTTCCAGAGACTGTTTTTGTCGATTTTTTAATACACAACGGTATCATCCTGTCCCCGGTAATTATTAACCAGATTTAATGTTTTTTAGAAACTAATGATGATGGTGTTTTTTTAGTGAGTATCTGATGTACAAAATGCTCTCCTGCTAATTTCATTTCATCCGTATGCTTTGAAACAAAATTTGTAACGCTCATTTGCATGAATGTTTTTAGTAATCCTTTTATAGTGCCGGGCAAAAAATCCGGAACAATTTTTCTTGAGAAATAACCTGCGGCAATACTTAATCCTGTACCTATTAACTCAGTTGTAACAGTTGTACTTTCATCGTAATTTTGAATTTCATTTTCTGATCTGAGATTTTTACACGTATCACTGTATTCCTCTTTTAATAAAGTCCATTCTTCCATTTGCTGCCGTTCCAATTGCTGTATGGCATTTTTTAATTCATGTCTATTTGTGATCTTTTGCATAACCTATTAATTAAGAAGTTGATCAATAAATACATTTTGTAAGTATCTTTTAATTTTTGAATGAATAACATACAGAACAATTCCGAGTAGGGCGTAAAATGCAGAAACTATAAAAAAGCCATAATAACTCTTGCCCAGCAAATCTCCGATCCAAAAAGCAATTGCTATGTTTAAGGCAATTACAGAAATTACAAGAACAACTACTAACAGTAAATACGACAACGCAGTTGAACTAACGTCAGCCGTTTTATCTACTGACTTTAACTTTAGTAATTGAAATTTAGTTTTACTAAACTGTTCGGCCCTTTCTAAAAGTGGCTCAAACACATGTTCTTTAGTTTCCATCGTCATTTTTTTTAATAAAAGCTGAGATGAGATCATCTCAACTGCTAATTTTAGAGATCGTATTCTAGAAAACAATGTTCTTATTTAAAAACTCAAGTTTTAACTTTAGCCTTTTCTATAGCTCCATTTGTTTTAACTTTTACGGTCTCAACTTCTTTTTTTGTGTTATCAAGAAAAGCATTGAATTTTTCTTTCAAACCATCCGTCAAATCTTCTCCTTTGCTTAACAACTTTTTTCTGGTTTTATTTCCTTTTCCAGGAGCGTATAAAAGCCCAAGAGTTCCGCCAATAGCAGCGCCTAATAACAGACCACCGACTAGTTTTCCGATATGAATTGAATTTTCCATTTTTTTAGAATTTTATAATTTATAAATAGATCTATAAGATTTTATCACCTTTAATAAGTCTTAGTAAAATTGCGATAAGTGCAATCACTAAAAGAATATGTATTAACCCACCAATATGATATCCAACAAATCCTATTGCCCAAAGTATAACTAATGCCACGGCTATGATATAAAGGAAATTGCTCATGATTTCTATTTTTTATAATGATTAAATTATTTAAAAACGTATTCATTTGTTGTTATCTTTTCTTTTAAAATCTAAGTCCTATTGTACCCTGATACCAAACATTTTTGTAACGAGGATTATACGACGTACCATCTCCATTGTTGTGCTGAACATCCCAACCGGCTCTTGCACCAAATACAAAACGTCTTAAATTAAAATCGACACCGCCTACAAAACATAAAATATTTTTTCGAATATTGTCATTTTCAAATTCTTGCTGTTGCTCAATATTAATAAGAGGGCTATCAAACCTATCATTTTGTTTCATTAAATATGAATATTGCGGACCACCTAATATGGTCAAGAACTCAGCTGGCTTAAAAGCAACTAACAAAGGCACGTCAAGGTAATTTGTTGTTCGGGCAAAACTATAATTACTGCCACTTGCATAAAACCCTTTTTGAGAAAACAGCACTTCCGGCTGAACGCCTAAATACCTTCCTATTGGGATTGACAAAAAAGCACCTGCGGCTAAACCATATTTTGGATCAGCATTAAAATCCTGACTTTGTTCATCATAAATGTTTGAGTAATTTGCACCTGCTTTAACACCAAACAATAATTTTTTACGATAATCATTTTCCTGTGCAATACTATTAATTGTAAGACAGAAAATAGCGACAATTATAAAAACTATCTTTTTCATGATTTCCATATTTTAAAAGATTAATATTATAACTCTTCACTTTGTAAGTTTCACCTAATGCTTAATTCACATTATCCTTACCGATATCTTTAAAAGCTTTTCCTAACTCTTCCATATCATGTTTAAACTCTGCTTTAAATGAATCCCATTTCTCTTTTCCTTCAGCTTTGTATTTATCAATTTTTTCTTTCATTTCCTGATTTTTCTGCTTTAGCTCTGCTAACCTTTTTTTATCAGCCTCTTTCGCTACTGCTTTTTCATGTGTCATTTTTGCTTCCAAATCAGCAATTATTTTATCATTAGCTTCAAGTTCTTGTGCTGTTTCAAACTTATAGTTTTCAATCTCAATAAGGTATTCTTCTTTAGCTTTATTTAAATCTTCACTCGCTTCTATAACATTGTCTTTTGCATTTACTACCTTTTCTTCAGGTGATTTGCAGCTTGTTAAAATAGCACCTGTTATAAATGTGCTTGCTACCAATGCTAAAATTGGTTTTTTCATGGCTTTATATTTTTAACGTTTATACGATAACTATCTCAAACATTAAACCCATAAATCCAAAACCTTAAATTGCTGAAAATCAATTATTTTAAAATCAATTAGGATGTCAAAAATTCCTATTTTGAAGAAACAATTCTCATATTGAGAATACAAACCTTACATTTGCCCGTGCTTAAAAATATCTCCAAACATCATTTATTATTACACTTCATTGTTTTTATTTGGGGCTGGTC
>Ga0066415_1000165_pt1 | contig 11498 bp, 13 predicted proteins | sample LakWasMet21_HOW5_2_FD_59542 | JGI IMG/M metagenome (GOLD analysis project Ga0066415, IMG submission 59542) | Freshwater sediment methanotrophic microbial communities from Lake Washington under simulated oxygen tension - Sediment Metagenome 21_HOW5 | ecosystem: Environmental > Aquatic >... | reverse complement strand
GGGAAAAACTATTGCAGAGGGTATTGAAGCGATGAATGGCATCGCAAAAGAAGTATTGGATGATAGTTTTACGACTTCGTTAACCGGTGCCTCACGCGATTTCTCAGAGAGCTCTTCTAATATTTTATTTGCCTTTGTATTAGCATTGATATTGATCTATTTATTACTGGCGGCACAATTTGAAAGTTTTGTAGAACCTGTCATTATTATGTTAACTGTACCAATGGCTTTATCCGGGGCATTATTCTCCTTATGGTATTTCAATCAAACATTAAATATTTTTAGTCAGATCGGAATGATCATGTTGATTGGATTGGTGACTAAAAATGGAATTTTGATTATTGAATTTACTAATCAGTTACGTAAAAAGGGAATGAAAGTTCGTGAAGCTTTAATTGAAGCATCAACAGCTCGTTTACGTCCCATTCTAATGACAAGTTTAGCCACCATGCTAGGCGCTTTACCAATTGCAATGGCTTTGGGCGCAGGCTCTAAAAGTAGAATGGGAATGGGTATTGTCATTATTGGTGGTTTATTATTATCAATGGTGTTAACCTTGTTTGTTATTCCTGCTATTTATTCTTACTTCATAAAAGATAAAAAAGACAATGTTTAAGAAATACATCATATTAAGTTTTATCCTGACCGGATTCAGTGACCTATTTGTTGCTCAGGATCTGTTAACTGTAGAAGATGCGATCAAAATCGGATTAGAAAAAAACTATTCCGTTTTAATGGTGAAGAACCAACAGGAAATTGCTAAGGCTCAAAATAATTTCGGCAATGCCGGCATGTCGCCACAAGTAAGTTTAAATGGCAATTTAAATTTAGCTAATGTTAATTCTCATCAGGAATTTAATACAGGTGTGATACAAGATAGAAATGGCGCTCAGTCTAATTCTACCGGTGCTTCTGCAAACGTGGTGTGGACAGTTTTTGACGGACTAAAAATGTTTGCGGTTAAAAAACGTTTGAATCAAACCGAACAATTATCGGCTTTGCAATTGAAACAGCAAATGGAAAATACCGTTTATGAAATCATTGCGGCTTATTATAATGTGGTAAAAACAAATGAATTGATCAAAGCAGCAAAACAAAACTTAAGTATTTATGAAGAAAGAAAAAAAATAGCGAACCTGAAATTTCAAATTGGTTCCGATTCTAAAGTAGATGTATTGTTAACTCAATCGGATGAGAACAAGGCCAAGAGTTCTATCATTCAATTAGAATTACAATTACTGGCAGCTAAAACGCAATTAAATAATTTATTGAACAAGCCGGTTGATTCGGATTTTAAAACTACCGATTCTATTACGGTAAATTACGATCCCAATATAGATGAACTTAAGAAAAGTGTTGTGAGTTCTAACTCATCTTTTTTAATTTCTAAACAACAAGAATTGATCACTGAACAAACGATCAAAGAAGCACGATCGGCTAACTTGCCGTTTGTGCAACTGAATGCCGCTTATAATTTTACACGCAGCCAAAGTCAGGCAGGTATTGTGTTTTTGAATCGTCAGATGGGTTTGAACGGCGGTTTAACGGCAGGTTGGTTATTATTTAATGGAAATAAAAATAATCGATTGGTTAAGGAACGAAATTTACTATTCTTGAATCAAAAATATGCTACTGAGCAAACACATCAACTTATTGATGGAGTTGTGTACAACAATTACAAGACTTATTTATTGAACAAACAGATCGTAGAGCTGGAACGTCAAAACTTAATTGATTCTAAAGAGGTGCTGAATGTGTCAGTTGAACGATATAGAATTGGTAAATCTAATTTATTAGAAACCATTGAAACTCAAAAAAATCTGGAAGATGCTCAGGTACGATATATTGAAGCATTGTACGCCATTAAAATTGCCGAAACAGCTTTATTAAAAGCTAATGGTAGTTTGGTTAAGTAATTTATTTCTCCCTCTCCTCATAGGAGAGGGTTGGGGTGAGGTCGATAGAGAGCACTCTCTAACTAAATCTCATCTGTAGAACCCCAAGAAACGCTTCTTTGAAGATTTTTGTACTCATTTTACTGACACCTAACACGCGGTCGGTAAACATAATTGGTACTTCTACAATTTTAAATCCCTTTTTAATGGCTTTGTATTTCATTTCAATTTGAAAAGCGTAACCCATAAAACGAATTTTATCTAATTCAATTGTTTCTAATACTTTTCGTTTGTAACATTTAAAACCGGCCGTGGTATCTTTAACAGAGATCCACAAGATCATACGCACGTATACCGATGCAAAATAACTCATTAAGATACGTCCAATTGGCCAGTTACTTACTTTGCCGCCTTTAGTATAACGAGAGCCTACTGCCACGTCAGCACCATTTTCACATGCTTCCAATAAACGTACCAGATCGCTTGGATTATGACTAAAATCGCAATCCATTTCAAAAATGTAATCATAATCTCTGGCTAAACACCATTTAAATCCGTGAATATAAGCTGTGCCTAAGCCCAATTTTCCTTTACGTTCTTCAATATGAAGTTTGCCGGAATATTGCTTTTGCAATTCTTTTACTTTGTTAGCAGTACCATCCGGAGAGCCATCATCCACGATCAGTAATTCAATTTCACGAGGTAAGGCAAAAACAGTATGAACCATTTTTTCAATGTTTTCAATCTCATTGTAAGTAGGAATTATAACGATGTTTTTGCTCATAAAATCGATTGTAAATATACTATTTTGTTATGGTATTAAAAGCGGCTTTTTTTTGACTTTATTTCTTGGCTCTTGTTAAAATAGGTTAAGGCTTTACCGCTTTTGGTCGAAAATATGATGGTTACGGCCTTAAAATGCTCTAGTTTTGCATATGTTTAAATTAGTTATCATAACGTTGTTTGTTGGATTAAGTCACATGTTGTTGGGGCAGACTACAGCTAAACAAAAAGGAACCGCTAGTTTTTATGCCTCTAAGTTTAATAATCGTAAAACAACTTCGGGCGAAAAATTTCATAATAACAACCTAACTGCCGCTCATAAAAGCTTAAAATTTGGCACTTATGTTAGGGTAAGAAATCTTAAAAATGACTCTACTGTAGTGGTTAAGATCAATGATCGCTTACCTAAAAAGTCAAAACGAACTATTGATCTTACTCAACGGGCAGCTAAACAATTAAACTTTATAAAAGCAGGTTTGGCAAAAGTGGAGATCACCGTCTTAGATTCTGTAGAAACAATAAAATAATTTTATTGTTTCATGAATGATTCTTTGTTAGGAATGAGCTAATAAAACAGCTGTTTTTTTGCTATTTTTGAACGAATTTATTTGAATAACTACACCTTTAAATCCTTGTTATGTCTAAAATTTTAATTAAAAATGCCACTATTGTCAACGAAGATGAAAAATTTGTATCGGATGTTTTAATAGAAGGTAATATAATCACTCAAATAGATAGAACCATTGACGCAGAAAATGCCACTGTTATTGATGCAGAAGGCTTAGTGTTAATGCCAGGAGCCATTGATGATCAGGTACATTTCAGAGAACCTGGTTTAACTCATAAAGGAGAAATTTATACTGAAGCAAAAGCTGCTGTGGCGGGTGGTGTAACTTCCTATATGGAAATGCCCAATACCAATCCTCAAACGGTAACTTTAACCGAGCTTGAAAAAAAATATGCCCGTGCTAAAGAAGTCTCATTAGCTAACTACTCATTTTATATGGGTGGCACTAATGTGAATTTAGAAGAGACACTGAAAGTAGATTATAAAACCGTTTGTGGTTTAAAATTATTTATGGGCTCTAGTACCGGCGATATGTTGGTGGATAATAGTAAAACATTAGAAGGATTTTTTTCAAAAGCAAATACACTGATTGCCACACATTGCGAGTACGATCCATTAATTAAAGAAACACAAGCAAGGATCATTGAAGAATACGGAGAAGATCTTCCAGCTTATTTTCATCCTATCATTCGTAGCGAAGAAGCTTGTTTTCTATCGTCTTCCTTTGCCGTAGACCTGGCAAAAAAACACAATACACGTTTACATATTTTGCATATTTCTACAGCTAAAGAATTAGACCTGTTCACTAATAAAATACCTTTAAAACAAAAGCGCATTACAGCCGAAGCTTGTATTCATCACTTATGGTTTAACGATGATGATTATAAAACGAAAGGCAATTTCATTAAGTGGAATCCCGCTGTAAAAACTGAATACGACAGAGCCAATATTTTTAATGCTGTATTGGACGGCCGTATTGATGTGATCGCTACCGATCACGCTCCTCATACTTTAGAAGAAAAACAATTACCGTATTTAAAAGCACCAAGTGGTGGGCCTTTAGTACAACACTCTATTTTGGCCATGTTGGAATTTTATAAACAAGGAAAAATTTCTTTAGAGAAAATCGCACGTCTGATGTCACATAACGTTGCTGATATTTTTAATGTTGAAAAACGTGGTTATATCCGCGAAGGTTATTTTGCCGATCTGGTATTGGTAGATTTAAAAACCCCGACTAAAGTAACCAGAGAAGGCTTATACTCTAAATGTGGCTGGAGCCCTTTTGAAGGAACCACTTTCTCAGCCTCTATTAACAAGACTTTCGTGAGTGGACATTTAGTTTACGATAACGGTAAATTTGATGAAAGTAAAAAGGGAGAGCGTCTGAGTTTCAAAAGAAATTGAGGGATAAATTAAAATTTTTATAAAATAAATAATTTTATTTTTTTGTTTTGTATAAAAAACTTTCATAGGTTTGCCTCAGAATTAAAAAAACAACATGACTCTTTTTACAAATAACTTCTTTTATAACAACTTGAATAATTATTTTATTCAGGACGGAAGGCTATTTGTATAAGTGTAATAAACATAGATACTACAAGAAGCCTTCCGGAAACGGGAGGCTTTTTTTTTGAAACAAAACGAAATAACAAAATAACAGAACAATAACATGATGAACATTAATTTTTATAATTATTTTTTTTACGCTCCTTCCTGAGGCACGGCCATGTATTGTATACTATTAAGCCCTGCCTATAAAGCAGGGCTTTTTTTATGCTCAAATTATAACAACATAATAAATAACAAACAGAAAAATGAAAACAATTGAATTAAAAAAAACAAGCTACGAGTCATTGCTGACAGAAACCGAAACCGAAAGTGCGATTGCTGCGTTAAAATCACATTTTGCACTAAGTTTAAGTAACAGGTTACACTTAACAAAAGTTGAAGCGCCGTTATTGGTAGAACGAGGAACAGGCATCAACGATGATTTAAACGGTATTGAAAACCCTGTATCAGTCAAAGTGAAACAAATGCCTAACGTTTCAGTAGAGATAGTGCATTCGTTGGCAAAATGGAAGAGAGCAAAATTGGCTCGTTTAAAAACTCCTATTGGTCAGGGATTAATAACAGATATGAAAGCTTTGAGACCTGATGAAGATCTTTCGGAGGTACATAGCATTTTTGTTGACCAATGGGATTGGGAAAAAGTAATTTCTGAAAGTGACAGGAAATTAGATCACTTGAAAAAAACAGTGTCAGAGATTTATGAAGCGATGTTAGATACAGAAAAGTATATCACATCCCAGTTTCCGGCACTAAAAACTATTTTGCCAAAAGAGATCACCTTCATTCATTCCGAAGAGCTGCAACAACAGTATCCGCATCTAAGCCCTAAGGAAAGAGAACAAGAGATCTGCCGATCAAAAGGTGCTGTATTTATCATCGGTATTGGCGCTGATTTAGCAGACGGTAAAAAACATGATGGCCGAGCACCCGATTATGATGACTGGAGTACAGAAACATCAAAAGGTATCAGGGGTTTGAACGGGGATATCCTGGTTTGGAATAAAGTACTGGGTAAAGCATTCGAAATTTCATCTATGGGAATTCGTGTAAACTCTCACGCACTTTATATGCAGCTATTTTTATGTAGTGCCGAAGATCGTTTAGAATTTGAATGGCATCGACAATTAATTAACGGAGAGTTACCACAAACTATCGGTGGAGGTATTGGTCAGTCAAGACTAGCAATGCTTTTATTGCAAAAGAAACACATCGGCGAAGTACAAAGTAGTATTTGGCCAAAAGAATTAGTAAAGGAATTAAAAAAACAAAATATCAATTTATTATAATTATGAGAAACCATTTAATAGCCATTCAAGGCTCAGTAGCATCGTTCCACGATTTAGCAGCAAAAAAACATTTTGGCGAAGATATTTCAGTCAGTGAGTGCGGTTCATTTAAAGAAGTATGCGATCAAATTGCTAATAATAAAGCCGATTACGGCATCCTTGCCATCGAAAATAAAGTGGCTGGAAGTATTTTATTAAACTACTTATTGATAGAGAAATATGATCTGAAAGTAATAGGAGAAATTTATTTACCAATTGAATTGCAGTTATTGGGAAAAGCTGATTCAACATTATCTGACATTCAAGAGGTCATCTCTCATCCAATGGCTTTAGGACAAAGTCAGGTGTTTTTATCAGAACATGAAAGAATTTCAGTAACGGAATTCAAAGACACTTCTTCCTGTGCGAAGATCGTTGCCGAAAATGCATCTAATAAAATTGCAGTGATAGGCGGGCCAACTTTGGCTAAATTATATAATCTGAAAGTGCTGGTTGATAATGTGTGTGATGTGAAACAAAACTTTACGAGATTCTATATTTTGAGTAAAGGCAGTGATTATGTTTCTGATCCTAATAAAGCATCTGTTACTCTTCAGGTATTGAATGAGGCCGGGAAGTTGAGCAACGTTTTAGATATTATAAAAAAATATGGATTTAATTTAAGTAAGATCCAAAGCCTGCCAATTCCTAACAATTCAAATGCATATCCTTTTCATTTAGATATTGAATTTGATAATAAAAATTTATTTGAAAAATGCATTTCAGACTTGCAACAAGAAACGGTTAGTTTAAAAGTGTTAGGGGTTTACAAGAGTCAGGCACAGACAATAAAATTCAACGAAAATTAATGACATAATATTTTAAGACATGAAAACAAATGATACAATAATAAATTCTGATCAGGATAGTTTGATCAATAAAAAAGGTTTGGTAATAGCCGGCCCTTGCAGTGCAGAAAGTGAAGAACAATTAATGACCACGGCATTGGAATTGGCGCAACTAAAAAAAGTAGATGTACTTCGTGCCGGCATTTGGAAACCCAGAACAAATCCTGGAGGTTTCGAAGGCGTTGGTGTTAAAGGTTTACCTTGGTTGTTGGAAGCAAAAAAAGCAACAGGCTTGAAAACGGCGGTTGAAGTGGCTACGGCCAAACATGTAGAAGATGCTTTGAGTTTTGATGTAGATATTTTATGGATAGGCGCTCGTACAACTGTTAATCCTTTCTCTGTTCAGCAAATAGCAGATGCTTTAAAGGGTACAAAAACAACGGTGTTAATTAAGAATCCTGTAAACCCTGATGTTAAATTATGGATAGGTGCTATTGAACGTTTGCAGAAAATTGGTATTGAGGATATTGGGCTTATTCATAGAGGGTTTACATTTTATGGAAATACAGAATACCGTAATGTACCCATGTGGCAAATTCCAATTGAAATGAAACGTTTGTTTCCAGGGATGCCTTTACTATGCGACCCTTCTCATATTTGTGGTAATAGAACAGGTTTGTTGTCAGTATCTCAAAAAAGTGTTGATCTGGATTACACAGGGCTTATTATTGAATCGCACACAAATCCCGATGTTGCATTAACGGATAAACAACAACAGATAACTCCTGTTGGGTTAAATGAATTACTTGAAAAACTGGTTCAGAAAAAAAGTAATTCTACCGAAGAGAGTTTTGTAAAACAGTTGGAACACTTACGTGAACAGATCAATCATTTGGATGAGGAGTTAATTAGTTTAATATCCAATAGAATGAATGTCGCAAAAGAAATTGGTCAGATAAAGAAGACGGGGAAAATCACAGTGCTTCAATCTTCGCGCTACAACGATATATTAAAAAGAGCTTTACAAAAAGGTGATAAAGTTGGGTTGAGCGAAGAATTTATTAAAACGTACCTGGAAGCTATCCATATAGAAAGTATCCGAATACAAAATACGATTGTACATTAATGATTTTTTTAAATGAAAGGTTTGTTTATTTAAATTTCAAACCTTTCATTTCCAAAGCTTTTTTTAATTTAGGAATTGAACCAGGCCCCATACCGTGTAATTGTAAAATTTCTGTTTCAGAATAATTAGCTAACTGTTCAAGGCTAGCAATTTTTTTATTTTCCAAAGCCCTTCGTGCTGGAGCAGAAAGCGATGCTAAAAAACCTTCCTGAGGTTTTCGTTCTTGTTCACAAATAGGACAGGTGGGGCAATCGCTACTTTTGTAGAATTGATGTCCGTTTGGGCAAGTGCGAGGTGTTTTACTAGGCATTTTGTTGATGTTAATTTGATGTTTGAAGAATAGGATTAGGTTTAATTGAATTCAACTGTTTTAATAAGTTTTTTTTCAATTTTTAAATCAATGGTTTTTACCTTCGGTATGTTTGTCCATTTGTAAATAAATAAGCTATTTCCTCGTTTTTCAAGTATCCAGGCATTTTTATTACCGGAAACTAAATTAATAGTACCAAGCTCTGGATTACAATTGCATGTTAAAGAGTTCTGCTTCAGGATTGTTTCTAAGGTCTGATTTTGATTTTTTAGCAACGCTATATTTAATTGCTTTATATGTTCATGGTAGTATTCTCTTTCATCTCCGGCATTGTTCCCATAACTTACAAATGCAATTTTTTTATTTGCACTATTAGTGCAGTAAAGTGTATCGTTTGAAAATTTTAAAGTTCCGATTATGATGGTTGTATCTTTGAATTTTTTTTCTAAATATTTTTCTTCATAAATGAAGTAATCATTCCTACCAGTTTTTTTATATCGTAAATATTAGGATCATATACGATGTTTTCATGTATAGTGACAGTTTTTAGATTTGTATCAAAATATATGAAGGAGTAAATCTCTTTGTTCTGACATTCGCAGGGTAATTCTTTTTCAAGACATTTTATATAAGAAATGCTGATCCAATTTTTTTGAGGGACATTATTTTGAGATGGAAATGCAAAAGATATCAATAAGTAAAAAAATGTAATTGAGGTCTTTGACATCTTTGACATATTTATTTTTTTAATATGTACTAAACAAACTATCTACAAACTCGGTGCGGTTAAATACTTGCAGGTCTTCCATTTTTTCGCCTACACCAATATATTTTACAGGAATTTTAAATTCATCAGAGATCCCAATTACCACACCGCCTTTTGCGGTACCATCTAATTTGGTTAAGGCTAAGGATGTCACATCTGTTGCTGCGGTAAATTGTCGGCATTGTTCAATGGCGTTTTGTCCGGTGCTTGCATCTAATACTAATAGTACATCGTGTGGTGCATCAGGCAATACTTTTTTCATTACGTTTTTAATTTTCGTCAACTCGTTCATCAAGTTCACTTTATTATGTAAACGTCCTGCGGTATCAATAATGACTACATCTGTTCCTTTTGCTTTAGCACTGCTTAAGGTGTCAAAGGCTACACTGGCAGGGTCGGCATTCATACCTTGCGATACAATTTCCACACCCACACGTTGGCTCCAAATGGTTAATTGATCTACAGCGGCTGCTCTAAAGGTATCAGCAGCCCCTAGCATCACGCTGTAGCCAGCTTTTTTAAATTGATGAGATAGTTTACCAATGGTGGTTGTTTTACCAACACCATTTACGCCAACAACCATAATCACATAAGGACGTTTATCGGCCGGTATTTCAAAGCTGGTAGCGTCGGTTGAGTTATTTTCAGTGAGTAGGGCAGCAACTTCTTCTTTTAAAACTTCGTTCAATTCGCCGGTACCCACATATTTGTTTTTAGCAACACGTTCTTCAATGCGCTTAATGATCTTTAAAGTGGTGTTTACGCCTACATCTCCTGTAATCAATACTTCTTCCAGGTTATCTAATACTTCGGCATCTACAGTGCTTTTTCCGGCAACAGCTTTAGCTAGTTTACCAAAAAAACTTTCTTTTGTTTTTGATAAACCTTCGTTTAAACTTTCTTTTTCCTCTTTGCCAAATAGTTTACTGAAAAATCCCATTTTTATTAATGTATTATGCTGTATTTTATGAAATGTAAAGTTATAAGTAAAAGCGTATTAATCATCATGCAATAATCGCTTTATTTTATATAGTTCATGTGTTCTCGACTTCCCGCCCGGATGAAAATCCGTTCGGACGGGAGCTCGAACTGACAGGTGCTCAAGGTGCTGATATACTGGGGTTGTTATTTTCCTCTGTGTTCTTTGTGTCTCCGAGGTGAAAAGCACTATAAACTAAAAAAGCTTCTCTGTTTCCAGAAAAGCTTTTAAGTATTTTATTTAAAAAAAATATTATTTTTTTAAGAAATCGGCAACTAAGTCGTTATGTACGATTTCCTCTCTGAATGCATAAGCACCAGATTTTGGTGACTTAATCACTTTAATCACTTTAGTAAAGCTGTTTCCTTTACCTGATTTTAATGTTGCAACTACCTTCTTTGCCATTGTGTATGTGTTTTAATGGAGATTATTTAATTTCTTTATGCGTGGTCATCTTTTTCAATATTGGGTTATATTTTTTTAACTCAATACGATCAGGAGTATTTTTTTTGTTTTTAGTAGTGATGTAACGAGAAGTTCCACCTTTACCGCTGTCCTTGTGCTCTGTGCACTCTAAAATTACTTGAATTCTATTACCTTTTTTTGCCATTTTCTGTTTGATTTATGAAATTAAGCTAAAACTCCGCTTTCAACAGCGTCTTTTAAACAAGCAAAAATTCCTTTTTTATTAATATTCTTTATTGCTGATGTAGATACACGAAGTGTAACCCACTCTCCTGTTTCAGGGATAAAAAACTTTTTAGTTTTTAAGTTTACTTTAAACTGGCGACGAGTCTTAGTATTAGAGAAAGAAACATTGTTTCCTTTCATCGCTTTTTTTCCTGTTAATTGACAAATACGTGACATGATATAATTCTCTTAAATGTGTTTTCCCCCAAAAGGGACGCAAATATAGTATCTTTTTTTATACCTACAAAAATAATATTGGTTTTTTTGTTGATTTTAAAATAGAAAGGGTAAAAATAGCATAAATTATGCAATAATTTGCTGGACTAAATTTTTTTTAGTAAAAATATTTGAATTTTCGGCCTTATAAAATTCAGCGTAAAAAATAAATATTGCTCAAAAAGGCAGACATGTGCGTAGCTAATTTGGGCTGTTCGCGAAGCGATTCAAATTAGCTGATTGAGCGATATTTGTTTTTAGCGGAATTTTATGAAGCCTTGATTTTTGGTTCTTTTTATCAAGAAAAAGAACGAATAAAAACATAAAATAATTATTAAATAATTACCATAAAAAAAGCCTCATTAACTAAGTTGATGAGGCTTTATATATAATAGTTAAACTATATTTTATTTAGTGAAACGTTTTCTGCGTTCTCCACCTTCACTGTTTCCACCAAAGGATGATCTTTCACCACCACCT
>Ga0066415_1000163_pt1 | contig 11553 bp, 15 predicted proteins | sample LakWasMet21_HOW5_2_FD_59542 | JGI IMG/M metagenome (GOLD analysis project Ga0066415, IMG submission 59542) | Freshwater sediment methanotrophic microbial communities from Lake Washington under simulated oxygen tension - Sediment Metagenome 21_HOW5 | ecosystem: Environmental > Aquatic >... | reverse complement strand
AGCTTTGGATAAAGTTTTTGTAATTCAATAACCAGCTTAGTGATTTTTGTTTCACTTATTGTTTTTTGTCCTTTGTAATCTATTCCATACAATCCAACATTGGTATGTATTACGGGTGCTTGAAATAAATTAAACAAAACCAGTTTACAGTTAAGTTTGGATGCCAACATGGCTGCATATTTACAGGCATTTTCTGATGATGGAGTAAAATCTGTTCCGGCTATTATTGTTTTCATAAGACTTATTTTTATAAATTTCATTTATAATTTTAAAAGCCCGGTTGATGAACCCGGGCTTTAACTTTTAAGCAACTTTAATTTCTTTTTTAGATAATGCTTTGGTTTCGGTTTTTTTGGGAATACATAGTCGTAAAATTCCATCAATGTACTTAGCATCGATTTTTTCTGAATTCACCGTTTGCGGTAAAGTAAACGAACGAGAGAATGAGTTATAAGAAAATTCCTTTCGGGTAAAACGATCAGTTTCTTCCTTTTTTTCATCTTTTTTCTCTGCACTAATCGTCAATACATTTTCTTCAATATTCACTTTAAAATCATCCTTTTTAAAGCCGGGCGCAGCAAATTCAACATCAAACTCTTTACCGTTTTCTTTAATATTAACGGCCGGTAAACTATGCCCTAATTCTTTTTCAAACCAAGGTCTTTTAAAAAAATTGTCTGTGTCAAAAAAATCAGATAATAGCGATGGAAACATGTCTCCATTCCCATTTTTGTTTGTTTTTACAGGTTTCATTTTCTTAGATTTAAAAGGTTAGACACTTATTTTTTGTTAATGTATTTATAATACACCGTTCGTTACAGCGTGATCCCGATCATTCATTGACCTGATCCGTTTTTCGTACAGTCAGGCTACTTCTTCGCTTAAAGTTTTACCTTGATTATTTTGTTCTTCAAGCGACCAACCACTGGTTACTGTAGTTTCCAACCAACTTTTGCCTGATTTACGGTATACATGAATTTTTAACCCATATACATTTGTAAAAGTAGATTCTAATTCGGCAACGGTCATATTTGGTGTAATGGTAATAGTACCATTCTCATGCGTATTTCTACAATCTGCAATGGTTTTGCTGCTTTTTTCTACAATTTTTTCTGGCGCTGGCCCACCTTCTTTACTGGGTCTTGCATAAAACTCAATTTTCAAGTATGGAAATTCTTTATTGAATTCTTCCTGGATACTGAAAATTTTTCTATGATTATTAATTACAGTTTTCATGATATTTAATTTTTAAGGGTTAATAATTTAATGTAAAGCGAGTAAAGGAACGTGTGTGTGAAAAGCCACACTTTTGGTGTTTGATCTTTTAAAAATGTCCTTGAATATGGAGTGTTGACGAGGTATCATTACTACCATATCCATATGATTTTTTGATACAAAATTATTAATCCCTTCAACTACATCTTCGTTTTTTGAGTATTCAAAACTATGTTCAATGCCTTCTAGCGAATGATCTAACTTGATCCCCTCAACCGCTTCTGTAACTGTATGAGTAACCTCTAACTGAGGCACAACATTTAAAACGTATACATGGGGTTTAAAGATCTTAGTCAGTTCTTTTAACGGATTTAAAACATTTTTGTACGATGTTTCTATATAATCACAAGCCAATACTATTTTTTTAATGGCTTTAAATTTCACATGAGTATCAATAGACAAAACAGGACATACGGCTTTTTTCATTAATGCCGTTGTTACACTTCCCACGATCTTTTCCACTAAATAACCACTTCCCTGCATTCCCATAACGATCAAGTCAATGGCATTTTCCTTGGCAAAAGTATTGATCTCATCAACCGTTATTCCGCAAGAGCATTTGCACTCAATACTTAGATCCGATCCGTATTTTTTGTGTATGCGATCCTTCACATGCTCCAAAGATCTTAAACTATGCTTCTCCATTTCGTCTAAAGAAGGGATCACGATAGGAACATCGCTCGTAATAATAGGTGTATGATATACATGAAATAAAACCATCTTATATTGAGTCAGTTTGGCCATTTCAACCGCATAATCAATGGCATTATTTGCCGCCTTTGAGAAATCCGTAGGTAATAAGATCGTTTTCATAACTCTGTTTTTATGTTTCTAAAACAAAGGTATTCGCCTTAGTGCTAGTATAATATGAGTAGAGTCATTGCTATATATGATTAAAGTCAGGCAATCAGTTCTTTTTTTACCAAAATCCCAAATAAGGATTTACTCTCATTTTTAGGAAAAGCTCTATAAATCCTGATGTAAATCATGTTTCAAGTTGACAAGAGTCAGCTTGATATTTTCAAAACTTCAATATATTTAGCTTTTTCATCTAAATCATAGTAAAAATGCCTATATTAGAATCAAAAAAACATGATATGGAAAGCTTAAATGCTCTTTTTGAACATGCTACAGAAGGCATCATAGTTTCAGATAAGACGGGAAAAATCATTAAAGCGAATCCAAGCTCTGAACGTTTATTTGGTTATGATTTAGGCGAACTTCTAGGAAAAACTATTGAAGATCTGGTACCAAAACGATATGCCGGTTCCCACACAAAACACCGTGAAGACTATAACGCACATCCCCGTGCCCGTGCCATGGGAAAAAACATGGATCTACATGCAAAAAGGAAAGACGATTCTGAATTCCCGGTTGAGATCAGCTTGTCACATTATAAGCAAAATGAAGAAACCTTAGTCATCGCATTTATTATTGATATTACTGAAAGAAAGGTTAATGAAGAAAATATCAAAAAACTAAATCTGGATCTTGAACGAAAGGTTGATGAAAGAACAAAAGTATTACACGAAGCTCTATTAGAGCTCGAAAATTCAAAGGAACAATTAAGTCAGGCGCTCGAAGCCGAAAAAGAACTGAACGATATGAAATCCCGTTTTGTAACGATGGCTTCTCACGAATTCAGAACACCACTAAGTACCATCTTGTCTTCTATTTCTTTGATCAATAAATACAGCGCAGGTGATAATAGCGAAAAAATAGACAAACATGTTCATCGTGTAAAATCGGCGGTTACTAATATGACCTTGATCTTAAATGATTTTTTATCAGCAGAAAAATTACAGGAAGGAAAGGTCTTTTTAAGAAAAGAAGAAATACATTTCCAAAACCTATGTAATGAAGTTTTAAGTGAGATCAACGGGATATTAAAACAAGGCCAAAAAGTAATTTATGACCATCAGGGATTGTCGGATGCTATATTTGATAAACAAATGGTAAGAAATATTTTATTGAATCTCATTTCAAATGCCATTAAATTTTCTCCGGAAAATAAAAACATAACGGTAAAAACATCCATCACGCCTAAAGAATTAACTATTATTGTTAAAGATGAAGGCATGGGCATTCCAAAAGAAGAACAAGAACATTTATTTGAACGATTCTTTAGAGCTAAAAATGTCACTAATATTCAGGGTACAGGTCTAGGCTTAAACATTGTTGGAAAATACCTTGAAGCCATGGAAGGAAGAATTGATTTTGAAAGCGAAATAGATAGAGGAACTACTTTTATAATTACAATACCAAATAAACATTAGAATAGACTCAGCTTATGAAAACCATTTTAATAATAGAAGATAATAATGATGTTCGGGAAAATACAGCCGAAATATTAGAACTTGCTAATTATAAAGTTTTACAGGCCGAAAACGGTAAACAAGGTGTGGAAATTGCTCAACAAGCACAAATCGATTTGATCATTTGTGATATTATGATGCCGGTATTGGATGGTTATGGCGTCATTCATTTATTAAGCAAAAATTCTGCTACTGCAAGTATTCCATTTATTTTCCTGACTGCAAAAAGTGAGCGAATGGACTTTCGTAAAGGAATGGAAATGGGAGCCGATGACTACATCAGTAAACCTTTTGATGATATTGAATTATTAAAAGCAGTTGAAAGTCGCATCAAAAAAAATGAAATATTAAAAGCTGAATTTTCTAAAAATGTTGATGGGCTCAATAAGTTTTTTGATGAAGTAAAGAAGATAGATGACTTAAAGATGCTTTCAACAGACAGAAGAGTTAAGCTCTTTAAGAAAAAAGAAAATATTTTCAGTGAAGGTAACAGTCCGGTGTATTTATATTTCTTAGTAAAAGGAAAGATCAAAAATTACAAATCACATGAATACGGTAAAGAGCTCATCACTACTTTATATAAAGAAGGTGATTTTTTTGGTTATACCGCTTTATTAGACGAACAACCTTATGCCGAAACGGCAGAAGCAATGGAAGATTCGGAAGTATGTCTGATTCCTAAAGAAGATTTTTTCTCATTAATGTATAACAATATCAATGTGATGAAGATCTTTGTAAAGATGCTATCGGATAATGTGGTAGAGAAAGAAAAACAATTAGTGAATTTAGCTTACAGTTCTGTACGCAAACGAGTAGCCGAAGCTCTGGTTTTATTGCAAGACAGATATGATAATAAAAACGATAAGAATTTTAGTATATCTATTTCCCGCGAAGATCTGGCTAATATTGTAGGCACAGCAACAGAATCATTGATCAGAACCTTAAGCGACTTTAAGGAAGAAAAATTATTAGAAGTAAAAGGAAGTAATATCACGATCATAAACCTTGAAAAACTCAAAAAACTAAAAGCATAGTTTTATATGCAAGTCTGTTTATGAAAAATAAAATCAGGCTACTAAATTTCTTGTTGCTTCTGCCAGTTCTCGCTCAACACGAGTAATGATTAGTTTTTCTTTTTTGTCGGTACAAGCATCAGAAACATTTTTAAGGAGTTGCAATGATCTTTTTATTAACTCTTCATCATTTGGTTCAACATTGTTATTGATAAAATGATTGAATACTTTTACTGTTTCATCCATATCCAATCGTTCATCCATACTTTTCTCAAACTCAAAATCTATATAAAAAGCCTGATTCATTCCAGAAGAATCTGAACTCGGTTCTTTGGATACTAATTCTTTCATCACCGTAGTATGTAAATTCTCTAATTCTTCAGGTTGAATAATACCATCCGCAATTGCGACTGCGTATACCAACTTACCAAGCTCTTTGTAATATTGTTTAAGATTTTTCATAATAGTAAAATTTAAAGGTTAATGTATTGAATCTTTTACAGGAAATAGCACATCCCGTACCACAAATGTCCAACATATTTTATGGTTCATGAATGACAAAGATCAGCTTCGTTCATGAGGCTTCTCACGAACTTTGAAATGAGAGAAACAAAATACCTGCAAAATTTTTTCGGTAAAATTTAACAAATTACTTTTTTAGCTACAGAATTAAACTGTAATTTTCAATTCAGGCATTTAATAATTCACATATTTTAATGGAAATAGAATTCATATTATACGTTTCCGATCAGGAAAAAAGTAAAGCGTTTTACTCAAAAACTTTAGGCATGGAGCCAAAATTACACGTACCCGGCATGACCGAATTTTTATTGTCAAAAAATGTAAAATTGGGTCTGATGCCTGAACAAGGTATCAATAAGATCTTAGCGGGTAAAACACCTCATCCAAAAGAGGGTAATGGTATTCCTCGCTGCGAATTATACCTTAAGGTAAACCTGATCAATGACTTTACAGAAAGAGCTCTTGCCGCTGGTGCAAATATGATCAATGAATCTGCTCCTCGAGATTGGGGAGACACTGTAGCATATCTAAGTGATCCGGATGGACATATCATTGCCTTTGCCCAAACAACCTAACTAATTAGTTGTACAAACAAAAAATCTCTCCTAGTATAGGAGAGATTTTTTGTTCAACTTAATTATGCTTTAAATTAAAAAGCATTAATTAAAATTAAAATACCGGCTATCGTTACATTAATAATTGCCACGTTAAAAACCCATTTTACAGGAGCTTGCCCAATAGCCACTACGTTATTTGCCATTGCAGCACTCATACAAATTCCCAATTGCCATATCGGGGCATCGTTTTGTAATATAAACATTGCAGCTATTCCTCCTAATATACTGCCAATCAAAATTGTCATGCTAATTAATCCAAAATAACTAAAATTTAATTTCTCGATTAATCGATTGTAAGATTTTACAAATGTTGTTGCCATTGCTGTTAGTTTTAAGTTATAGGCAAATATCGACCAAGAAATAAAAGTGAAGCATGATGAATATCAGTTTCGTCAAGTGATATTCATCAGGTTTTAATGCAGTTTTAGGTCATAAATTTGTTTGAGATATTATTTTATAAATGAATCCGGAATTTAAATACTATTTGGTGGAGGCTATTCCTCGAATTTTTTGCGGGATTATTTTTCTGTTTCAGGGTTATGATAAACTCTTTAATGTTAAAATAGCCGGCTTAATGGAAGTTCTTGAAATGGAATCAAAGAAAAGACAAGTTCCTAAAGCTTTATTAGGTTTTATGGCTGTCTTTACTTCTGTAGTAGAATTTGTGGGCGGGTTATTATTAATTGTTGGCTTATTTAAAAATGTTGTATTAACCTTATTCGGACTCGACCTGATATTTGTTGCCATCGCATTCTCATATATGAATCCGGTTTGGGACATGAAACATGTTTATCCGAGATTGATATTAGTACTAATATTATTTGTGATGCCAAATGATTGGAATTATTTCAGCCTCGACAATTTATTATCTCATTTTATAAAGTAACACTAAAAACATAAACATATATACTTTCTATTAAAATTTCAATTATGAAAATTAAAATAAACGATAAGCTTACCATAGCCGATATACAAAAAGAATTCATCTCAGTGTTCCCATATCTGAAAATTCAATTTTTTAAGAATACCCACAAAGCATTCGAAGGATCACCTAAAAAGGAAATTTTGCCCGAAACCACTAAACTAAAAGAAGTTAATCATTTAAATGGTGTGATGGAGATTTCAGACGGTTTAACCGTAAATGAGCTTGAAGCATCTTTTAAAGAATTTTTCAACCTAAACGTTCAGGTATTTCGAAAATCAGGAAACAGTTGGCTGGAAACTACTTTAACCGACAACTGGACTTTAAAAAAACAAAACCAGGAAGGCATGGAATTGAGTAATTTGAGTTAATACAAATTACTATAGTTAAACCTGCTGTAAAAATAAAAAGCCCCTTGCATCTCAAGGGGCTTTTGTATTTATCAAAAAAATAATTAATCAGTGCTATTTGTTTTGAACCTCATCAAAATTTACCATCCATTGGATACCAAATTTATCAACTAACATCCCAAAATAAGCACCCCAAAAAGTTGAAGCAATTGGCATAGTTATATTTCCACCGGCAGCAAGACCATTAAATAATCTATCCGCATCAGCTTTACTGGCAGCATTAATAGAAATAGAATAATTATTTCCCATAACAGTAGCGTGACCAAATGCTTCTGAACTATCGCTACCCATCAAAATAGTTTCTTTACTGATTGGTAATGACACGTGCATGATCAATTTACCATCTGCTTCAGACATTGGAGGCTGACCTTCCATTGGAGGCATTTCATTGAATCGACCTATGTACTGGAATCTTCCTCCAAATACTGATTTATAAAATAAAAATGCTTCTTCACATTTACCGGCAAACGTTAAATAGGGATTGATCGTCGTTACTCTTGGTTCCGCTTTAACAATCTCTTTCCCGCCTGAAGTACGGGCAGGTTTTGCAGCTTTCTTAACTACTTTCTTTACAACTTTTTTGGTGACTAAGGCTCTCGAAGTCACTTTTTTAGTGGCTTTCTTTACAACTTTTTTGGTTGGTTTTTTAGCAACCACTTTTTTGGTTACCTTTTTTACCGCTTTCTTAGAAGCTGAAGTTTTCGATGTTTTAGCAGGTGCTGCTTTCTTTGTTGCTTTTTTTACAACCTTTTTAACTGCTTTTTTTGCTATTTTTTTTGGCATAATAAGTAATTTAATTTATTTACACACTAAGATATAATTTTTTAAAATAGGGTGATACTTTCCCGCAAAATATTATTAGCCTGCCCGTGTCAAAATCATCGTTATAATGCTCTATTAATATCCTATGTACGCATAATAATTAATTTTGAATATTTTTTGTAAAATTATTTTTCATTCTGATTTATCGCCCATAAAAACCCCTAAAAACAGCATGAACAAGTGAAATTGATGTTTGAATGCATTATTCAAACTGCTTTTTATTCAAAAAACAAAACGACGAATACAATAATTAATTCGACAGAGGGCTATAACTCGCAACACCATTGTTTGGTAAAAGCAAGTATTGATTATAAAACAACTTATGAAAACAAAACTAACTCACTTAAAACATTTCAATCATGAAAACGAACAAATTATTAACCGCTATCGTATGCTTTACTATTCCAGTAATAGTAACCGCTCAAACTACAGTTAACCAATCGATCAAAAACTATGAAGCTTTTTTTGTAGCAAACACCCAAAAATTAAATTTACCAGAAGATGAACGCATAGCGCTTATAAACATGAACGACCCTATCGAAATTATGAAACAAGCCGAAGAGTTGGAAGCAAAAGCACAAGCATTAAGAAATCAAGCCAAATTAATTTTACAAGAAGCCACTAATCTTGATAAAAAATCTGAAATAAATAAAATCGTTGCTTCTGAAGTCTCCGGCAAACTTTGCAACGAAAAATTCTTTCTCAATAAACAAAATGCCGATTCTATTATTAACAGCAACAAAACAAGTGAAGCTACCGCTTCGCAAATTAAAAATTTGCTAAACGCGGCATCCCGCGAAATAAAATTAGCTCAGGAAATGCGTGAAGAAGCTTATTCCTGGTCAAACAATGGAGCCAAACTAGGGTCATTAGGTAATGCCGAAGAAAAAGAATTTTTAGCACTAGACAAATTGGATGAAGTAATGGCTCTATTAACCAAAATAAACCGTACAGCCGAACCGATCAAATCAGACAGAAATATCAGAGTAGATATCGGTGGTGCAATGGCTCAACAAAATCATATCCGTTTAAAACCATAATCTATTTATATAAATTTCCCATAAAAGGTCCGCTCCACTAAAGCGGGCTTTTTATTTGATTCAACTTTCGAAAGATTTTCATTTTTGTATATTTACACATGCAAAAAATATTGATCACCGGCTCTAACGGTTTATTGGGACAAAAATTAGTATATAAATTAAAAAATAAAACTAATGTTTTGTGTATTGCAACAGCCAGAGGCGAAAATCGTTTGGTAGATAAGAACGGTTACGAATACGCCCAACTCGACATTACCAATTACGATAATGTAGCTACGGTATTTAGTAAATATATGCCTGACGTTGTTATTAATACAGCCGCTATGACCAATGTAGATGCCTGCGAAACCGAAAAAGAAGCCGCCTGGCTATTAAATGTAACAGCTGTGGAACATCAGGTAAATACATTAGAAAAATTATCAAAAGAACACCCAAACTATAAACCTCATTTCATTCACCTGTCTACCGATTTCATTTTTGATGGTACGCATGGCCCTTTAGATGAAAATGAAAAGCCTAATCCATTAAGTTATTATGCCGAAAGTAAATTAGCCGCCGAAAAAATCGTGCAGAGATCTTCCTTACATTGGGCCATGGCGCGCACGGTGTTAGTGTACGGCATTGTAGATAATATGAGCCGCAGTAATTTTGTGTTATGGGTAAAACAAAATTTAGAACAAGGTAAAACTATTAACGTAGTAGATGACCAGTTTAGAACACCCACTTTGGCCGAAGACTTAGCCGACGGTTGTATTTTAATAGCAGAGAAAAAAGCACAAGGCATCTATAACATATCAGGCAAAGACTTTTTAAGTATTTTAGAAATAGCACATCTGGTAGCCGATTATTATAAATTGGATAAATCCCTGATCAAACCATCTAAATCAGCAGACATTAAACAACCTGCCAAACGCCCACCAATAACAGGATTCGTCATTGATAAAGCAAAAAAGGACCTGGGTTACAATCCACATAGTTTTGTAGAAGGAATTAAATTTCTTGAAGAACAATTGAAAAGCATGAATAAATAAGTTTTTCTATTGAATTAATAAAACCCACAATATGTATAATACTGTGGGTTTTAATATAATCTAAAATTATTTTCGCAGTTGCTGGTTTTAGGAAGTCTTTTAATCATAAGATTAAAAATTTCACATCACCACTTTCCTCCAGAGCCACCCCCACCAAAACTTCCACCGCCAAATCCTCCAAAACCACCACCTGAACTGCTACCGCCGCCAAATCCTCCAGAACTCCTACCGCTACTATATGTATAGCCACCACCTCCCAATCCTCCACCTTTTGAAAAGATCCATGCCAAGAAAAATATAAGGGCTATAATTAGAATAGATTGAATAATGTTATTCTTCCCTTCGTCCGAACTAGAATAATCCTTAGCATTAATTTCGCCTTTAGCTAAAGCCATCAATTTATCGGTAGCATTGTCTAAAGCTTTGAAATTTTCTCCATTTTTCAGATATGGATACATTTCTTCTTCTCGAATTCTTTTGGTCGCTAAATCCGGAATGGCTCCTTCTAGTCCATAACCAACGGCTATAAACAAATCTCTACCTCCCGAACCACCGGTAGGCTTAATTAAAATCACAAGACCATTATCAAATTCTTTTTTTCCAACACCCCAACTAGTTCCAAGTTCTATCGCATATGACGCTGCATCCATTCCATTCAAGTCATCTACAACAACTACACAAATCTGATTACTGGTTTCACGGCTAAAACCGACAAGCTTTTGCTCAAGCATGTCTGACTCAGTTACTGATAAAAAATTAGGAAACTCTATTGAAAGATTATTATACAACCTTTCTGGATTGGGACGCTCTGTTACTTGGGCTATTGAAAACAGAGAAATAAAAAAAAGTATGACAACAATAAAACTTCTCATAACATTAAAAGGAAATTGAGTCATTTAATTCATTTTTATCATCACTCTGATAAGGAAAATAAATTTTGAGCTGATGGCCGCAATTGATAATTCCTTTTGTTAACCCATCAACTTTTTTGTGATGAGCAAAAACATCTACAATTTCTTTTACGATACTGTCCCAATATTCTGCTCCCAGTTTTTGATGAATACCTTCATCTCCTACAACAGCAATTTTATGTGATAGCGTAGCAATATAAATTAAAATCCCATTTCGGTCATTAGTTTGAAACATGCCCAATTTTTGAAACAGCTTTTGGGCTTTTTTCACCACAGAGCCAAAACAAAAATTGTCTATATGAACACGAATTTCCCCCGAAGTATTTTTCTCCGCTTCACGAATAGCTTCAACAATTCGTTGTTGTTCATCTACAGTAAAAAAACTTTTAGCAGTCCTAAACATAAGCAGCAAACTAAAACTCAACTTTAGGTGCCTTTTCCGCACCAGCATCAGATTCGAAATATGGCATTGATGGTAATCCACTCGCTACTATACTTCCCGGAAACATTTGGATAGCCTTATTAAATTCTCTGGACATATTATTATACTTCATACGCTCTGTAGCAATACGGTTTTCACAACCTTCCAATTCCACACGTAAATCAGAAAAAGCTTTATTGGCTTGCAACTGAGGATAATTCTCAGTAACCATCAATAATCTTCCTATCGTATTG
>Ga0066415_1000160_pt1 | contig 11673 bp, 8 predicted proteins | sample LakWasMet21_HOW5_2_FD_59542 | JGI IMG/M metagenome (GOLD analysis project Ga0066415, IMG submission 59542) | Freshwater sediment methanotrophic microbial communities from Lake Washington under simulated oxygen tension - Sediment Metagenome 21_HOW5 | ecosystem: Environmental > Aquatic > Freshwater... | reverse complement strand
ATAAACCCGGGAACCATTGGAACAACATATTGGGAACATATTCCCGGACCTGAGGTGGTGGCCGTAAACAATAGTCCAAGATTTTCAAATCGGCCGCCAATTTATGTTTGTGCTAACATTCCCATTGGTTTTAATCATATAGCTACTGATCCTGATGGCGATTCTTTAGTATATAGTTTATGTACACCGTTTAACGGATTGGACGCTTGTTGCCCTGTTATTGGAACATCTCCTGCCGGCCCAAGTTCTCAGTGCCCAAGTCCTCCCAGCGCTTGTCCTTCAGTCAATACATCACCACCATATGTGAGCGTGCCATTTGTTGCTCCTTATTCATCAAGTTATCCCATGGCTTCTAATCCAGCTATTAACATTAATTCGTCAACCGGTTTTTTAAATGGTAATCCAACTATTTTAGGGCAATGGGTAGTTGGAGTTTGTGTGAGTGAATACAGAAATGGTGTATTAATTGGAACCCATCATCGTGATTTTCAATTCAATGTTATTAGTTGCCCTTTTATTGTGAACGCAGATATTGTTTCGCAGGTTACTACTAACAATGGTCAGGGAACAGGGTTTTGTAATGGGTTCACCATTAACTACAACAATGCCAGTTCAGGAAATTTAAGCAGTTATTTTTGGGATTTTGGAGATCCAACAACGTTAGCAGATACATCACATGCCTATAATCCTACTTATACCTTTCCGGCAATAGGAGATTATACAGTCACTTTAATAGTTAACCCCGGAAGTCTTTGTAGTGATACAACTTATGAGGTCTTTCATATACATCCTTTGTTAGCACCTGATCTGATTGAGCCGACAGCCCAGTGTTTTAATGGCAATAGTTTTGATTTTGTTGGAGGAGGAAATTTCCAAGGCAATGGAACATTTAATTGGAATTTTGGAACGAGTGCAACGCCTCAAACAGCATCTACGGCAACAGTAAACAATGTGAGTTATAGTGCCCCCGGAATCTATTCAGTTGTATTCACAGTAAATGAAAATGGTTGTTCTGCTTCAGCCACAAAAACAGTTACGGTGTATCAAAATCCAATCGCGTCTATTGGAAATTTTTCGATAACCGGCTGCGACCCTCTAACTGTTACTTTTCCAAATCAAAGTACGGCAGGAACGAATATGTCGTTTATATGGAATTTTAGCGATGGCACAAGTTCTACTGTGCAAAATCCTACTCATGTGTTTACGCCATCAGGAGTTTACAGCGTCTCTTTAACAGTTATGACCAGTCAGGAATGCATAGATACCAGCAATGTTTCAGCGGTTAACAGTATAACGGTTAACCCCACTCCGTCGGCTGATTTTAATATTATTTCTGCAAGTGGAAAGTGCTTAGATAATAATAGTTTTAATTTTAATAGTCTTGGATCTTTTTTGGGCACAGAAGCTTTGACATGGAATTTTGGAGCAAACACAAGCCCTGCTACGGCTAGTACAAGAACAGTGACGAATGTGATCTATAATGCGGCAGGGGTTTATTCAGTAACGTTAATTGCAAGTGAAAATGGTTGTTCGGATACGGTTACCAAGCCTGTTGAGTTGTATGAAAACCCGGTAGCTGATTTTGATTCAGTGAACCCAGGAGGCTGTGACCCCTATATTGTAAATTTTAATAACCAAAGCATGGCCGCTTCAACGATGAGTTATGTGTGGAGTTTTAGTGATGGAGCGACATCAACTCAGGCTAATCCTAGTCATATATTTTCACCTCCCGGAATTTACACATATACTTTAACTGTTATCACAAACGATAAATGTGTTGATACTTCTCAGATGATTTCTGTGTATAGCGTCACTGTTAGTCCATCACCAACGGCGGCATTTACAGCAACACCAACGGTGACCACTATATTTGATCCTGATATTAGTTTTTTAAATTTAGCATCATCTGATGCTATTAGTTGGCATTATAATTTTGGAGATGGAGGAAGTTCGGATCTCATTGATCCAATTCACACTTACACTTATTGGGGAGATTTCTTTGTGACACAAACAGTTACAAATTCTTTTGGATGCCCTAATACTAGTCAAATATTAATTAAAGTATTACCTGAGTTTAGGTTTTGGATACCCAATAGTTTTACACCGGGCAACAAAGATGGAATGAATGATGTGTTTAAGCCTGTGGTGATTGGAGTTGAAGATTATGAGTTTACAATTTATAATCGTTGGGGGGAACAGATCTATCGTACGACAGAAACAGAATTAGGGTGGAATGGAACGTTTAATGGAAAAGAGAGCCCTTTGGATGTATACGTTTGGAAGTGTACATTTAAAAACATTGTGTCGAAACAAGAGGAGTATCATATTGGCCATGTTACTTTAGTGCGCTAATCAATTAAAATCAGGTTGTTCATAATACAGCAAAGCAAGCGGCTATTCAATTTAAAAAATACTTTTATTTGTTAAGTGAATTCATTACTTACTAAAATTAGAGATAAACACGCATTGTGGTACAAAGGAATCATTTTTGTTTTCTGTCTGGCGATCTGTACTTACCTACTTCCCAAAAAACCATTTTGGCATAATAACCCTCCTAAGATACACGATGTTTGGCAACACAATAATTTGATTTCAGACATTGATTTTTTGGTAAAAAAAACAAGCGAAGAATTAGCTCAGGAAAAAATAACGCATACACAACAACACGCTTTATATTTTAAAAAACAAGAAGTTGATGTTAAGGCAATCATAAAAAATTTTCCACAAACACTGAATTCTAAACAGATGCTGGAGTTAAAAACTTTTTTAGATTCAGTTTATACTACTGGTTTTTACCATACAAATTCTGGCGCACCACCCGAACATGATTCTATTTATTTAGTAAAAGATAATGAAGTAGAGTTGGTTAGTACAGCTCATTTATATAATAACACTCGGGTAAAACAGAGGTTGAGAGTTTATTTTACAGAATTAGAAGTAGCGGACCTTGCTTTTAACGTTTTGCCCTCTAACATAGAGTATGATAATGAGTTGAATAAAACGATCGTTTCTTCGGGGGAAGAACCTACAAATATTTATAAAGCAAAGATCAAAAAAGGAGACGTTTTAATTTATAAAAATGATATTATTACTGACGATCAAGCTAACTTAATTGAGTGTTATAAACAGGAATTAGAGTTATTGATGCCGTCAAATTCTTCGGTAATAATAGGACAATTGTTGGCTTGTGGATTAATATTGGGAATCATGATGTTGTTTTTGGCTTTTTTCAGGAAAGCAATTTTTAGTCAAAACACGCATGTTACTTTTATTTTTTTAGTGATTATACTAATTGTTATTTCAAGTAATGCAGTATATCAATATAATGCTAAATATATTTTTGCAGTTCCGTTTTGTTTAGTGCCTGTTTTAATACGTGTTTTTTTTGATAGCCGAACTGCGTTGTTTAATTTTTTGAATGTGGTGTTGTTATGTTCTTTTTTTACAAGCGATAAATTTGAGTTTGTTTTTATCCAATTAATTACAGGAATAGGAACTATTTTTAGTGTGGCAGATATGGGCAAACGCTCTAAGTTGTTTGTTTCGGCTATGCTTACATTTGTGTTTTATGTAAGCTCGTTTGCGGCGTATCATTTAGTAAATAATACTCCTGTAGTTTTGAATGATTTCAAAAATTATATTCCTTTTTTGATTAGTAGTTTATGCGTATTGTTTTCTTTCCCTTTAATATTTTTATTTGAAAAATTATTTGGTTTTGTTTCAGACTTTACGCTTTTGGAATTGTGTGATTTAAATTCTCCACTATTACGCCAACTATCTCAAAAAGTACCGGGTACTTTCCAGCATTCGTTGCAAGTAGCTAATTTAGCTGAAGAGGCGTGTTATAAAATAGGTGGAAACGCTTTATTAGTGAGAACAGGCGCGATGTATCACGATATTGGAAAAATGGAACATCCTCGTTTTTTTACCGAAAATCAAGTTGGAGAAGTGAGCCCCCACGAAGACCTGAGCGCAGAAGAAAGCGCACAGATTATTATTGAGCATGTTATCAAAGGAGTAGAAATTGCCAAAGCAAATAAACTTCCGGAAACTATTATTGATTTTATCCGCACACATCACGGAACAACAACAACACGTTATTTCTTGTATAATTACAAAAAACAGCATGAAGGTGAAAAAATCAATGAAGATCTATTCCGTTATCCGGGGCCTATACCTTTTAGTAAAGAAACAGCTATATTAATGATGGCTGATGGTGTTGAGGCCTCATCACGTAGTTTAAAAAAATATGATGCTATTGCCATTGATGAATTGGTAGACAGAATCATCAATTATCAAATTGCTGAAAATCAATTTTTAAATGCAGATATAACTTTCAGAGATATTAATCAGATCAAAAAAATATTCAAAAAACGATTGATGAATATTTATCACGTTAGGATAGAATACCCGCGATAATTAATATAGCGTTTTCAGTTGCATAATAATCTTCTTTAGCTCTTTCGTATTGATGTCCTTTTCAGGGTTAATATAATAGATCTTCATTTGTTTTCTTCCTTCGCTAACAAGTTTTGGATGATCGATCTTGCTTCCTTTTACAAAGGAGATGTAGATCTCATGATTTTTTGGATTATAGCTAATAAAAGCGAACCATTTCTTTTTAGTGTAATAAAAAGGCGTGTTGTTTTTCCAGCTTTCTTCTAATCCCATTTCTTGTTTAAAAAAATGTTGCAGAAATAATAGAACCGATTGATGAGGTTCAGTAAGGGTAAGAAAAAAATTATTAGCAGTTTGATTCAAATCAAAAATCTCTGTAAAATTGATGGATACTGGTTTTGACACCGAAATAAATATAAGGCGATTGTAGCTGATAGCCCAGATCATCTTTAACGCTACGTTGAATATAACCTAATTCTACTCGTAAGTTCATTTGCGGGAGCACATAATAAGTAAATCGCACATCGCTTTGCATAAGTTGACGTTTATTCCCTTGCGTCGTTTTATGGCCATAATCATAAGGACGAGAGGTATAACTCGCAAAAATATTTTGTCCTAGATTTGAGTTTAATGTATCCATTCCAATTGTGGCCGATAAACCTTGTGCACTGATCATCCAACGATTGGCATGGTAACTTACAAAACCTAAATACTCTTTAAAGTTTGCCCCGAATGGATGCGCCAGAGCTTGCCCGTAATGGGTGTAATTCTGTTGAACGCTACCATGAGAGTACGTGTAAGGACGAACTTCGTTATATTCTGCTTGAATAGTAAGTCCTTTTACTTTAAATGCATTAATGTATTTAGCCCCCAATTGCCAGCCCTGTTTGTTAGCCCACCATCCTTTTTTTGCTCTGATCTCTTTCAAGAAAAATTCATCGGCAACACCTTGGGCATATAGTTTTAGGCAACCAAATAATTTTCCGGAAATGTTTAACCCCATCATCGAGTTATCTGAAGAGCCAACAGAATATTCCTGTGGACGATAAAATACAATAGGATTTAAATAATTGACATCAAAGGTTCTTACACGATTTGAGTCTGTGCCTTGCCAAATCACATTTTCAAAAAATGAAATATTTAAGCCTTTTAACGCATTAAAACTTAAGTAATGAAAGGTGCCAAATTTATTTTGCAAACTTTTTTGAGAACCATCGTATTGCGAAAAATCTTTCATCCACGAATACCATACGTTATATTGAATACGCCAGATATTTGCATTAATTCCAATATAAGGGTTGTTATTTGAATAATCCGATAATAATAAAGAACGATAGCCTTCACCAATAAAATGTTTACCATTTCCTGCTTGAAAATTAAAAATTTCGTTAGGGCTATATGACAAATATCCACTCACATTTGAGTAGTTATAACTACCATCTGTATTTTTAAAACCTCTACCTAAACCGGGTATAATAGTATGATTTGTTTGAATAACAGTATCGATAAAATAGGGAAATTGTACTCTACCACCTAATGCGGTTAAAGCAAATGTAAAATCATTATTGATATTTAATTTTGCATGAACGCCTCCCGAAGTTTCTGTAACAAATTTAGAAGTCAATAGATCATATCCACCCTGTAAATCAATTAAGGGTAAAATTTGAAAGTTATATTGATTGCGTTTATCCGGACCTTCATTAAACGTTTTACTTAAAAAGAAGTTTTTAATGGGATAATGTAAAAAAGAAACAGAAGTGTCCGAAAAATCATATAATGTTGAACTGATGTAGGGTTTAAACGAAGAGTGAAATTCGAGGGTTGGTTTTTTTATATTCCAATAATCTATACTTTGTTGCGCTTCAGAATTAATAAAAATATTTTGAGCTTGCGGATCGTTCTGTGCCTTTGAATGAAAAACACAAAACACAGCGATTATAAAACCATAATGGCTATTACGTAAGGAGAATATATTTGCACGTGATTTCAAATTATGAGTTACGAAATTTTTCCCCTTTGGTAGATTTATACGAAAAACGCACAAACAAAATAAAGAGTATGCTAAACCCTATTACCGCGAATAATGCCAGGCTTGGATTTAAGTAATAGCTTAATAAAGAAATTCCGACCGACAACATACTAAACACATAAATGATAATGACTGTTTTAATATGAGAATATCCACAATCTAAAAGACGGTGATGTAAGTGGTTTCTGTCTGCCGCAAAGGGCGATTGGCCTTTAGCAGCCCGGATGATAAAAATACGTAAGGTATCAGTTAAGGGATAAGATAATGCGGCAATGACAAAAATTGGTTTTGAAATATGCATCCAGAAATTATCTAAACAGTGTAAAGGAAACTCAATGAGTTTAATGCTAAGCACACAAATAAACATACCAATGATGAGAGAGCCGCTATCGCCCATAAATATTTTTGCCGGCGAAAAATTAAATATTAAAAAACCTAAAAGAGCCCCAGATAAAGAGAATGATAAAGAAGCTAAGGTATATTCATTGGCAAAAACAAACCATACGCCAAAGACAGATGAGGCAATAAAACCAACTCCTGCGGCTAATCCGTCTACGCCATCAATTAAATTCATTGCATTTACTACCACAATGTAAGTAAACAAAGATAAAAACACACTGCCCCATTCAGGAATACCCTCTACGCCAAATACACCGTGTAAGCCTGTAATTCTAATATCCCCCATCAACACCAAGATTAACCCCACTAAAATATTAGCAAAAAGTTTTTTTACAGGAGAAGTGCCAATAATGTCATCCTTAACGCCAACAAAAAATAACACTAAACTAGTGGCGACTAAAATTTTAAATTCTTTTACAGATTCATAAATATCAGCATACTCGTGAAGATTATCGATATTATACCAAAGCGAAAAAGAAAACAATGTGGCGGCATAGATAATAATTCCTCCAATTGTTGGAACGGCCCTTTTGTGTATTTTACGGTCTTCTGAAGGAAGATCAATTAAACGTTTTAATACGGCTACTTTAATAAGAGCCGGCGTGCTGTATAAAACTACTGCAAATGCGGTGATAAAAACTAAAATTAATACTGCCATAAAAAAATTAAAAATCGTAATAGGTGTTATATAAATTTGACTTAATGCTCAAGGTATAAAAAGTTGTTTTGTTGCTAGATGCTTTATAATCTAAAAAATCTTGGTAGCGGTAATTATAACCTAAAGATACATTAAAATTATAGGCTGTGTTTATAGTATAACCCACTTGAAATTTATGAATCGTATTATTGTAAAAAGAAAATTTGTTAAGCGTATACCATTGTAAATTTAATTTAGCATTAGCAAAAAATCGTTTGTATTTGTAATCACCCAATATTATTAATTCTTTACCATAACCTGGCGTGTAAGCTAAGTTTTGGTTATAATGTGAAAAACTTTGATTGTTGTAAGATGTAATTGGGTTATTATATGAACCTTCTGACACATCATTATATTCGATTTGCAACATTAAGTTTTTTAAAGTGAAGGCGTCAAAATATTTAGTCCCAATTTGATAGCCAATTGCGTTGCCTGTTGCTTTTGTGTTGCTTAAGTCGTCAGCCATAAATTGCCCATAAACACTAATGCTATTGGTTAATTTTATATTAGCGTTGAACCCGACTAAAATATTATTTTTATTATTTAATCCGTAAAAACCTAAGTTGCTAAAAATTACCGGATTAAAGTATTGCCACTCTAAATGTTGTCTGTTCATACTATCAGCAGCATTCCAAATCATTCCTTGAAATAAGCTAACGGTTATGCGCTTGCCGATATTATAGCTTAAATACTGAAGAGCTAAAGCTTTTTTTTGGAATAAAGGCTCAGTATTTTTGGGAGTTTTGGCGCCACCTGTTTCCAAATTCATTAATACAGCATAAATATTAGTGTATTGTAGCTTTCCTTTCAGCCATTCGGAAGTAATTCTTGCATATGGGTAATTAAAAGCATTATCACTTAGTAATAGCGACCGGTAACCGTTCCCTATTTTTTGTTTACCGTGACCTATCTGAATATTGACTTGCTTAATAGGTTGGTATGATACAAAACCCGATGAAAAAGCATAATCATAACCTTTAGTTTTAAAAACTTTGTAACGCCCTTGACCAGGAATAACTCGAGTTTGATTACTGAAATTTGAAATATAATAAGGAAAATAACTTTGATTTTCAGAAAACAGTGTTTCAAAATAAAAATCTTTGCCAATACTTCCACTAGCAATGAAACCACGAGTATTGGTAGAAATTCTTTGTTGAATACTTGTTGTGTCATAAAAAGTTCTGCCTAATTCAATATTTAATAAAGGATCAACTTTAAATTCATAATTTCCCTTTTTTGATTTTATGTGTATTAAGTGATCAAAAAACACCTTGTCTAAAAAAACATCGTCAGTGATGTATTTAAATACGCGGTACGTATCTCCCACAAACTCATATTTTTTATTAAAAAATGGAATGTAGGGTTGTATATCCGAATGAATTTGTTGCGAATCTATTTTGGCTAATTGGCGTTGGGAAAAGGTGTTGAAAAAATATTCGTTAGGTAAATTGTAAAATTGGGATTTGAGAGAATTAGATATGAGAAGTGAGAATAGGGATATGAGAATACAGACATGAGATGAGAGAATTAACTTCTTCTCAAATTTCAAGTCTAAGATCTCACTTCTGTTTTTTACCATGCCTTAACGCCTTCTTTTTTCTTAAAGTCTTCGTACACTTGTTTAATTCCTTCCGGCAATTCAATTCTGTGTTTCCATCCCAAAGAGTGTAAAAAAGAAACATCCATTAATTTACGTGGTGTGCCATCCGGTTTAGTTAAGTCATGCTTAATTTCTCCCGTATAGCCAACTATGTCTTTAATTAAAAGCGCCAAGTCTTTGATAGTTAGGTCTGTTCCCGAACCAACATTCACAAATTTTTCGCCATCGTAGGTATTCATTAAATACACACAAGCATCCCCCAGATCATCGGCGTGAAGGAATTCACGCATAGGCGTTCCTGTTCCCCACATTTCCACAAAAGGCAAGTTGTTTTCTTTGGCATCATGAAATTTTCTGATCAAGGCAGGAAGAACGTGCGAATTATTTAAGTTATAATTATCATTGGGTCCATACATATTTGTAGGCATCACAGAAATAAAATTGCGCCCATATTGACGGTGATATGATTCACACATTTTGATGCCTGCAATTTTTGCAATGGCATATGGCTCATTGGTCTCTTCTAAAAAACCAGATAATAAATAATCTTCTTTTAAGGGCTGAGGAGCCATTTTAGGATAGATGCAAGATGAGCCCAAGAACATTAACTTTTTCACTTCGTTTAAATGCGATTGATGTATCACATTATTTTGGATCATTAAATTCTCGTAAATAAAATCGGCTCTATAAATGTTGTTTGCTTGTATGCCACCAACTTTAGCTGCCGCTAAAAAAACATACTCAGGTTTTTCAGCAGTAAAAAAATCACTTACAGCTTGCGAATTACGCAAATCTAATTCTGCTGATGTACGAGTGATGATATTATTATAACCCTTTTTTTGAAGGTTTCTCATAATAGCTGAGCCTACCATTCCTCGGTGGCCAGCTATGTATATTTTAGAAGTTAATTCCATGTTTTTGTTTTCTAAAAACCCCCGATTGTTGGCGGGGGCTTTGATTTTTTATTACTCTTTATAATTTAAGACCTTGTGTCCGCCATCTAATAAGTATTTGTCTCGTTTAAACAATTCCAGATCAGCGGCTACCATTTCCTTACATAAAGAGGCTACTGTATAAGTTGGTGTCCAACCCATTTTAGTTTTGGCTTTAGTAGCATCACCTACTAATAGATCAACTTCAGCAGGACGGTAATATTTAGGGTCAATTTCTACCAGCGTTTTTCCGGTAGCTATATCAATTCCCTTTTCGTTTTCTGCTTTACCTTCCCATTTTAAAGTAACACCAACTTCGGCAAAAGCCATATTGATAAATTCGCGAACAGAGATTTTAATACCGGTAGCTAAAACAAAATCTTCAGGTTCATCTTGTTGCAACATACGCCACATGCCTTCTACATAATCCTTCGCGTGACCCCAATCACGTTCAGAGTCAATGTTACCCATAAATAATTTATCTTGTAAGCCCAAGGTAATTTTGGCAACAGCGCGTGTGATCTTACGAGTTACAAAGGTTTCTCCACGTAAAGGACTTTCGTGATTAAATAAAATACCATTACAAGCAAACATACCGTAAGCTTCACGGTAGTTTTTAGTGATCCAAAAGGCATATAATTTAGCTACACCATAAGGGCTGCGTGGGTAAAAAGGAGTTGTTTCTTTTTGAGGGATTTCTTGCACCAAGCCATATAATTCAGAAGTAGAGGCTTGGTAAAAACGCGTTTTCTTTTCCTGACCCAAAATACGAATAGCTTCCAAAATACGTAAAGCACCTATACCATCGGCATTGGCAGTATACTCAGGAGTGTCAAAACTTACCTTAACGTGAGACATGGCTGCTAAGTTGTATATTTCATCGGGTTTTACTTCCTGAATGATGCGGATTAGATTAGTACTGTCGGTTAGATCGCCGTAATGTAATTTAAAATTAACATGTTTCTCATGTTGATCCTGGTATAAATGGTCAATACGATCGGTATTAAACAAAGAACTTCTGCGTTTAATACCATGAACGATATAACCTTTACTTAATAATAATTCTGATAGGTAGGCGCCATCTTGCCCTGTTACACCTGTAATTAATGCTACTTTAGCCATATGTAAATTTAATAGAATAGCAATATTACGAAAAATTAACGAAAACAGAAGCTAATTTGGAGGATTATAGCTTGTAAAACCAACTTTTTTAATAGATTTGTGAGATATTGTAAAACAATAAAATTGACGCATGAAAACAACTTTTGGAAAACAAAATTATCAAATCTTTATTGCAGGTGTTGTATTGATCATATTAGGGTATTTACTAATGATTGGGGGGGGTAGCGAAGATCCAAATGTGTTTAACCCGGCAATTTTTGATACACAACGCATCACCATTGCGCCAATGGTTTGTTTATTAGGATTTGTGACCATTATTGTTGCTATTATGTGGCGCCCAAAATCTAAAAAAGAAGAGGCCCAATAATTCTTAATTCTACCTTCTTAAATCTTACTTTTTAATCATGTCTTATTTCGAAGCATTTATCATTGCCATTATAGAGGGGTTAACTGAGTTTTTACCTATTTCCTCAACAGGACATATGATTTTGGCAGA
>Ga0066415_1000154_pt1 | contig 11759 bp, 11 predicted proteins | sample LakWasMet21_HOW5_2_FD_59542 | JGI IMG/M metagenome (GOLD analysis project Ga0066415, IMG submission 59542) | Freshwater sediment methanotrophic microbial communities from Lake Washington under simulated oxygen tension - Sediment Metagenome 21_HOW5 | ecosystem: Environmental > Aquatic >... | reverse complement strand
TTTCAAAGAGACGTTGTTTCTAATTCAATTGAAAATAATGATTCTGAAATTATTTCTAATCAATCAATAATTATTACTGAATTTGAATCTGGAGCAAAGAGGGTTATAAAATCTAGACCAGTAAAACTTAAAAATCAAATTTTTGTAACCGCATTTCCAAATCCAGTTCATCTATTTTTGAGTTCAGCAATTGAGCATTATAATCGTTCTGAAGACATAAAGAATAAAAATTTTCCTTTATGCGGTAAAAAATATGGCGATGATGTTTATTTGCTTGATTTTGAAGAAAACGGAACTCATGATTGTTATAATAGTTATATCAAATATAGAGCGAGTAGTATAATTATGCTTGTTTCGTCTATTGAGGCGTTTCTAAATCACATAATTTCTAATGATTTTATTTATAGAACAATAAGAAAAAGTAACGCAGTGGAATTTGACAAAAATCAAATTGAAAGTTCTCAGATTTCATTTAGAGAAAAGTTACTTGAAGTTATACCTCAATATTTAAATAGTATTGACTTTTGGGTACTGTTAGAGTCTGAAAAAAAGCATATTCTCGAACTTTACGAGAATAGAAAAAATATTATTCATCTTAAAACAAACTCAATGGATGATTTTGATAGGTATTTTACTACAATAGATAAAATGTTAGATTTGGATATTTTTGAATCTGTAAATAGTGTTATTAAATTCATGAATTTAACCTCAGAAAATTTTATTGAAATTGGTGCTTAAAATATTTCTTCCAATATTTTCATTAATATTCCTGTCTTCATGGATTTTTTCCGAAGGCGATAATGGTTTTTATATTTACTTGCACGGTAAAAAACAATATGTACTAGTAGAAGGAGCAGGTGAACCAACGATTGTCTTTTTAACAGGTAAGGGTCGTTCACAAACTGATTTTAAAAAAGTATATACTAAGCTTAAAAAAACAAATCAGATTTTTTCATACGATAGAGCAGGGCTAGGTAAATCAGAAGTGATCAGAAATGAACGCAGGGTTGATACCATGGCTTTTGAATTACATGAGTTATTAGTAAAGGCAAAAGTAAAACCTCCTTATGTTTTGGTGGGACACTCTTTAGGAGGCAGTATTATGAGGTGTTTTGCGAGTATGTATCCTGAAACAGTAGCTGGGATGGTTTTTGTAGAGCCCGCATATGAAGAAGAGTTTAGATACGGTTTGGCGATAAGAAGTGATTCCGATAAAGTAGTTTTTAGAGATGAATTCAAATCTTATTTAAGAACTAAAAGCAAAGTTAAAGGACAAAAAGAAGAATCGAAAGAGTCTTTTGATTTTGATACGTTGGGATTTTCAACCAATCAAAAAATTGTCAAGAATTTAAAATTACCAACTACTATTCCTATAACGTTATTGATTTCGATGTCGCCGGATGTGGAGAATGCTTATATAGAAAGAGAGTTAAAATTTAAACTTGATTTTTTTGAGAAGTGGAAAAACATTAACCCGAATACAAAAATTGTGACAACTTATAAGAGTGGTTATTTTATTCAAAAGAATGAACCGCGTTTAGTGGTTGATGAGATCAATGAGATTCTTGGTAAGATAAAAGCTCAATAAATTTGTAAAGATGATAAATTTCGAATTACAACCTTCTTTGGAAGATGAGCATGTAAGATTATACCCACTTAAATCAGAAGATTTTGAAACACTTTATGGCATTGCTTCTGACCCTTTGATATGGGAACAACATCCTAATAAAGACCGTTACAAGCGAGACGTATTTGAAACCTTTTTCAAAGGAGCTATCGAATCTCAAGGAGCCTTTTTGATTTTTGATAAACAAACGGAAAAAGCAATTGGCAGTTCACGATTTTATGAATTAGAAGAAGAGGCAAGCTCTATTGCTATTGGCTATACATTTTTCGCGAGAGATCATTGGGGTGGCGTTTATAATCCAGCTGTTAAAACATTAATGATCGATCATGCTTTTCGGTTTGTGGATCATGTGGTGTTTCATGTTGGAGCCATAAATATTCGCTCACAAAAAGCCATTGAAAGATTAGGTGCTAAAAAAATAGCAGAAGTTGAAATGGAATATTATGGCGAAGCCACTAAATTGAATTTTATGTATCAACTCGAAAAAACAAATTGGTTGAAGAAATAATTGTCACATCGAGCCTGTCGAGATGTTGCAATGATCGTTCTCGACAGGCTCGAACTGACACAGACTAGTTAAGTTACTTCCCTACATTAGCTTCGTTATAGCAATCTCTGCAAAGCGGCTCGTAGCTGTCCGTTTCACCCAATAGTACTAAACTCGTTTCGTTGGAAGTACGATGGGAAATGTGCGCTAAGCTACCGCATTGCATGCAAATAGCATGAACTTTGGTGACATATTCAGCGCAAGCTAATAAAGCAGGCATTGGCCCAAAAGGCTGGCCTTTAAAATCCATATCTAGTCCTGCAATAATAACACGCACGCCACTATCGGCCAGTTGGTTACACACATTCACTAATTCCATATCAAAAAATTGTGCCTCGTCAATACCTACAACTTCAACGTCGGTTGCTAATAATAAGATGTTGGAGCTTGAAGGAACAGGTGTGCTGTGTATTTCATTTCCCTGGTGAGAAACAACTTTTTCTTCGTGATAACGTGTATCTATTTGTGGTTTGAAGATCTCCACTTTTTGTTTGGCAAATTGAGCACGTTTTAAACGACGGATCAATTCTTCTGTTTTTCCTGAAAACATGGAGCCGCAAACCACTTCAATCCATCCCTTACGGCGGGTACTATGTTTGATGTTTTCTAAAAACATGTTTATTTTATATTAATAACAAAGTATAAAAATAAGCTAAGGAGCCTTAAAAATGATGTAAATTTATTTCTTAATTATCCACATATTATGCAGACTGATATATTATTAAAGCAATTAAATAGCTCTTTAGCAGAGTTGAAAGCCTCTATTGAAAAATTTGAGAAGCACGCATCGCCTAGCACACAATATGCTGAAGAATTATATAATGCCATTAATGCCAGTAATAAGTTGGTTTCAGCTTATTTGGTTTTGAAAGAAAAGAAAGATGTTTCTCCCGATCTGGATCTGCATATCAAATTAATGGCAGTTCCCACACCACAAGAAAAGGCTGCGATAGTAGATGTTGAGCCAATTGTTGAAACAAAACCAATTGAAGTACAAGAAATACCAAAAGTTGAGTCTGTTATTGAAATTAAACCGATGGAGCCGGTAGCGCCTGTTTCTCCAATACAAGAAACATCTTCAAAAAAAGAATACCCGAAATTAATCGTTAATATAAACGATAAGTTTCGTTTTATTAATGAGTTATTTAAAACTAAATCCAATGAATACCATATTGCGATAGAGCAACTCAATGCGGTGAATTCACTAGATGAAGCGAATGCCTATTTGAAAGGCTTAAAAGAAATTTATGGTTGGGACGACGAAAGTGAAATGGTAAAAAAAATAATTGCATTAACTCATAAACGTTTTTCTTAAAACGTATTCTTTTTGTCACCCTGAGCGTAGTCGAAGGGTCTGCGGCGGGCTTCGACTACGCTCAGCCTGACACATGAAAGGATAAAAAATAGTAAATCATGAAAAAATATTTCTTTCTCTTAATTTTTAATTCAACATTTTTAATTTTTAATTTCCAAGCGCAGGATACAATCTATGCTCGACAAGTCATTAAGAAATTAACCTCCAAAGAATTATTAGGTCGAGGTTATGTGAATGATGGAGTCAATAAAGCGGCTGCATATTTGAGTAAAGAAATGAAAAGCATCGGTTTATCAAAATTTGGTAAATCTTATTCTCAGACTTATACTTTTCCGGTTAATACTTTTCCGGGACTAATGTCAATAATCTTGGATGGCAAGGAGTTAAAAGCAGGCGTACATTATTTAATTGAACCATCTGCTAAAACTTTAAAAACAGGCTATCAATTATTTAAAACCGATAGCGTGACTTATAAAGCCAACGATGGCAGGAGGGAAGTTCCTGTTCAGGTAAAATTAAAAAAGAAATTAACCTACACTGTTGCTACTGAAATGTCTGACATCACAACGGTTGAATTATTAAAAGATTCATTTCCAAATGAATTAAAAAACATGGATCTTATTTTTGAAAATAAGCTCATTCCAAAATTTAAATGTCAAAATTTATGTGGTTATATCAAAGGAACTCAACAACCCGATAGCTTTTTGGTTTTCACGGCGCATTACGATCATTTGGGTGCTATGGGGAAGAACGCTTATTTTCCTGGCGCTAATGATAATGCCAGTGGGGTGAGTGTATTGTTGAATTTAGCAAAGTACTATAAAAATAATCCTTCTAAATATTCTATTGCTTTTATATTTTTTAGTGGAGAAGAAGCTGGATTATTAGGTTCTAAATATTATTCAGAGAATCCGATCTTTCCATTAAGTAAAATAAAATTTTTAACGAATTTAGATCTATTGGGAACGGGTAATGATGGCATTATGGTAGTGAATGCGACTGTGTTTAAAGATCAGTTTGCTAAGTTGAAACAACTCAATGACGACAAAAGTTATGTGACTCAAATTAAACAACGTGGCAAGGCGGCTAACAGTGATCATTATTGGTTTGCAGAGAAAGGCATTCCTTGTTTTTTTATCTACACCATGGGTGGTATTCAAGCGTATCACGATATTTATGACATTGAAAAAACCTTGCCTTTAACGGATTACATCGATGTGTGCAAACTTCTGATAGAGTTTAATGGGAAGTTGTAATTATCGTAATTTTTTAAATGGGTAATAAGTTATTCCAATCATCCACCAGGGAAGACGGAAACTAGCCGCTAAATTATATGCTAGATATGTTTCGAAATGTATATCTTTTATTTTAAACGAATAGGAAGCTCTTGGGGCCAATGAGATTGTATGTTCTGTAGGCGATTTATCTGTTTTTTTATTGGTATAATATTCTGTTTCTGTTTTATATGGAGTTGGATTTGGACCCCCAGAGATATAAGTAGTTGTTGCTGTGCCTGAGAATCTTACATCGGAATTAGCTAGGATATTGAATGAAATTAGAGGTTCTATATGAAATTGTTTAAAGATTGTAAATCTTAAACCTGTTAGAACATTAATGAAATCTAGCTTCGATGTGTAATGAAAGTTATTCTTATAACTTGTGTAGCCTCCTTGAGAATATTCGTAATCAAATTCTCCTTTTGAACGTAAATAGTTAATTCCTAATACTGTTTTAACGTATGGACTTCGTCCAAACAATGTATTTATGCCAAGGTTTATGCTAATGTTATTATTGTTTTTGTGATAACCAAAATATCTTTCATCTGAACCCATGGAGCCATCTTCCATGTCATAAGGGACATTACTATATTTGTTATAAATTGCTCCACCCAATTGTACATTAAATTTAATATAGTCACCAATTTTTCTATGTGGTTTTTGAATAGGAGTAATAGAGTGTGTTTCGGCTATTAATGGAATTGATGTAGATAGAAATGGTTTAATGACTTCTTCTGTGCCATTTTTAAAAACGATTTTTCGAAGTTCAGTTTTAGGGAGAATATAAACAGGACCATCTAAATAGTTAAAACGCTTGTATTTTATACTTTCAGTATTTATTTCTAGGACTTTAACTTCTTGTTGAGTACTATCTTTTAAAAAAAGAATATCCTGACAAAATAATTTTGTTGAGAAAAGAAAAAATAGAATGAAGTATGGAAAACGAGAACCCATTTAAAATGTTTTTAATGCTAAAATTATCACTTTAGAAATAATTTATTCTACCGTAAAAAGGATTTTTGACACATTTTGAAACTTAGACTAAAACAAACGATCGTATTCTTCAATCGTCATCAAGCTATCAGAACCGGTATAGCCTTTTTCTTTAGCCAATTTTAAAAGAAGTTTTTCTGAATTCGCTTCTTCCTGTTTTTCAGTTTCAAAATTGAACAAAAAATAATGGGTAATAAGTTTATCTGTTCTGGTAGATGTTTTACTTTGTTCTAAAAGCAACCAGTTTTTATCAAACGCTAAGCGTGTAATATTGTCAATGCCTGTAGTCATTTCGCCATTATCGTTTTCATCAAAGTGTAGTACTTTTGATTCATTAAACAGCTCGCCATTGTCTTTATAAAACGTACAATGAATAGAAAAAGGATAACGTAATGGAAAACGATAATAATCCTGAAACCCGAAATAGCTGTAAAACTGTTCTGACTCAGTGCCGGTAGTTTGTTCCGGTAAATACGATTTTAATAATTGAACTTGTGGGCCATTCGCTTTGTAGTATTGTAAAGAATCCGCTTGGTGTTCAATATTATTGGCGTAGTTTTCAAATTGCTCCAAGGAATTGTGAGTGAAATCTTCTACTTTGTTTACCGTCTTTCTTACAAAAGTAAAAATGCAAACAACCAAGCCAATAATACATACAAAAATTCCTGTTAGCCAACCCCATTTACTGGGTTTGTTATTGGCAAAGGTTAAAACAGTAAACACTAAGGATACGATAGTTCCTATCAAACAAATAATCCCTAGGCCTATCAATAATGCTGCTGTTGCCATAAATTATTGTTTATAATGGTATGTTTCCGTGTTTCTTTTTAGGTAAAGTGTCCACTTTTGTTTCTAACATTTTAAATGCTTTGATCAATTTTTCACGGGTATCTTCAGGTTTGATAACTTCATCTACATAACCTCTCTCCGCTGCTCTGTATGGATTAGCAAAATGCTCAATATATTCTTTTTCTTTCTCCGCTAATTTAGCAACAGGATCACTCGCCGCTGCAATCTCAGCTTTGAAAATAATTTCAGCAGCTCCTTTAGCTCCCATTACAGCAATCTCAGCACTTGGCCAAGCATAGTTCATGTCAGCGCCAATGTGTTTACTGTTCATTACATCATAAGCTCCACCGTATGCTTTACGTGTAATAACGGTAATACGTGGTACAGTAGCTTCACAAAATGCATATAATAATTTAGCACCATTGGTAATAATGCCATGCCACTCTTGATCTGTTCCCGGTAAGAAACCCGGTACATCTTCAAATACTAATAAAGGAATATTAAAGCAATCGCAGAAGCGAACAAAACGTGCCGCTTTAGTTGAAGAATTAATATCTAACACACCTGCTAAAAATGCCGGTTGATTGGCAACGATACCGATACTTTTTCCTGCTAAGCGTGCAAAGCCAACAACGATGTTTTCTGCAAAGTTTTTATGAACTTCTAAAAAAGACGCTTCATCAATAACTCCTTCAATAACTTCTCTGATATCGTAAGGTTGATTTGCATTTTCAGGAATGATGTTATTTAAAGCCGGGCGTTTTTCATTGCCATTACTTTCGTATGGAACACTTGGTGCATCATCCTCACAGTTTTGAGGCATGTAACTTAATAACGCTTTAATGTTATTGATACACTCAATTTCGTTAGCACAAGAAAAATGTGTGACACCTGATTTTGCAGAGTGCGCCGAAGCGCCACCTAATTCTTCAGAAGTTACTTCTTCGTGTGTTACAGTTTTTACAACGTTAGGTCCGGTTACAAACATGTAACTGGTGTTTTCCACCATCATAATAAAATCAGTAATAGCAGGGCTGTATACTGCACCACCGGCACATGGCCCCATGATAGCAGATAGCTGAGGAATTACCCCTGATGCTAATGTGTTTTTATAAAAAATATCAGCGTAACCACCTAAGGATACAACACCTTCCTGGATACGGGCACCGCCACTATCATTTAATCCAATTAAAGGAGCGCCATTTTTCATAGCCAGATCCATGATACGGCAAATTTTTTCAGCATGTGTTTCTGATAAGGATCCTCCAAATACAGTAAAGTCCTGAGAGAATACATACACTAATCTTCCGTTTACAGTTCCGTAACCGGTAACAACACCATCACCTAAATATTTTTCACGCTCTAATCCAAACTCCGTTGAACGGTGAGTTACAAACATTCCTATTTCTTCAAAGCTACCTTCATCCAATAAAAAGTGTAATCGCTCACGAGCTGTTAACTTGCCTTTTTTGTGTTGAGAATCGATGCGTTTTTGTCCGCCACCTAAAAGTGCTTCAGCTTGTTTTTCTTCGAGAATAGAAATTTTAGAATCCATAGTAAATAAGGTTTTATCTTCCGGTCTGGTTAAAGTATCTTCTGCCATTGAATAAGGTTAGAGTATGAGTTTTTAAGTTTTTAAATATACAATTTTGTATAATTAGTTTAAGCTTTTTTAGGCGCGTGAAAAGGCTTTTTCTTAAAGCCAGTTTTTGATTTATTATTAGATGGGCGAGGCTTATCAAATTTACGTTTATTCGCATCCGGATTATATTCCGGACCTTTGCCAAACTGCTCCGGAATAGGTAATTTGTCTACATCAATTCCCATCAAAGCCTCTACCTGTGCAAAACGAGGTTGATCTTTTTCGTTAATAAAAGTTATGGCCACGCCTGCTTTTTCTGCACGGGCAGTACGCCCAATACGGTGAATGTAATCTTCCGGATCCGGTGGAGCATCAAAATTAACGACTAAGCTAATGCCGTCTACATCAATACCACGCGATAAAATATCGGTGCCAATTAAAATACGTAAACGTTTGTTTTTAAAATCACGCATGATTTCTTCGCGCTCAGATTGATCCAAGTCAGAAGAAAATCCTTTTACTGAATAGTTTAAGCCTTTAAAAGTTTGGTATAGATCTTTTACTTTTTCTTTAGTAGAAGAGAAAATGATCACTGACGAATAATCTTCATTCTTTAAGATCTCTTTCAGTAAATTTTCTTTTTGATTATCGTAAACGACATAGGCTTGTTGTACAATGCCGGCTGCAGGTTTAGAAATGGCAATGTTAATTTGTTCAGGATCTTTTAATATTTGATGTGCTAAGGTTCTGATCTTTGGCGCCATGGTGGCAGAGAACATTACTGTTTGACGTTCTGCTGGTAAATAGTTAAAAATGGTTTTAAGATCATCGATAAAGCCCATGTCCAACATGCGATCAGCCTCGTCTAATACTAAATGCTCAATAGTACTTAAGTTCACATCGCCCGATTGTAACAAGGCAATTAATCTACCAGGAGTTGCAATAACAATATCCACACCTTCTCTTAAGGCGCTGGCTTGTCTGCCCCAGGCGATGCCATCGTTTCCGCCATAAATACCAATAGAACTAACGCCGCAAAAGTAAGCCATGCCTTCAATTTGCTGATCAATTTGTAAAACCAGTTCGCGTGTTGGCGCAATAATTAAGGTATTTAAATGGCGTTTGTTGGTTTTAACAATTTTATCCAATATGGGTAAAACAAAGGCTGCGGTTTTTCCGGTACCGGTTTGTGCGCAGGCAATTAAGTCCTTATTAGCTTGTATAATTGGGATAGCTTGTTGTTGAATAGGAGTAGGAAGTTTATAACCCATAGATTGTAAACCATCCAGTAAAGTATCATCGAAATGAAAGTCGTTGAAAGTCAAAGTAATAATTTTAAATTGTTATATTAATAAAGAGCTAATTTACTAATTTTACAGTAATTATAGGCTACATTCGTCTAATCTATTGTCGCCCTGAGCGGAGTCGAAGGGTAGTTGCTTTAGGCTTCGACTCCGCTCAGCCTGACACAAAAACATAAAAATGCTCTGGATAAACAGTAAACATATTTCAGCCAAACATGGCTTTTCCATGCGTCACGGGGGTGTTTCGCCTGAGCCGTTCTTTAGTTTGAATCTAGGTGGCAGCGACGATTTACCCGAAAATATTGAAGAAAACAGGATCAGAGCTTTGGCCGAATTGGATATTTTTATGGATCAGGTTTCCTATTTGAATCAAATTCACAGTAATCAGGTTTGTCAGGCTGTGCCCGGAAAACAAGAGGGAGATGCTTTGGTTACCAATCAAAAAGGAATTGCTATTGCAGTGGGGGCAGCAGATTGTTATCCTATTCTATTTCATGATGATAAAAATCACGTCATTGGTGCTGCCCATTGTGGATGGAAAGGCACCTTGGCTAAAATTGTGACCAATACCATTATAGAAATGCGAAAATTAGGGGCAGAAAAAAATCACATTAAAGTAGCTATTGGGCAGGGAATTAGTGCTAAAAATTACGAGGTAAGTGAGGAAGTCATTTCTTATTTTAAGGAACATAGTTTTCCTGAAACATGCTGGAGCGGAAGGCATTTGGACTTATTGGCCGCTAATAAATTTGTATTACAGGAAAATGACATTCTGCAAGAAAATATCTGGAGTATGAATCGTTGCACTACTGAATCTGATTTTTTTTCTTATAGAAGAGATCAGGGAAAAACCGGTAGGATGTGGGGTGTAATTATGCTATAAATCATATTTTTTGAGGAATGCTAAAAAGATACATTCTTAAAAATAATGTATCTTTGCCCTATGAAAAAATCTTATTTCATATTATTTGTCCTCGTGGTATTAGTACTAACTCCGGAATTAACGGAAGCACAGTGCGCTATGTGTAAGGCTGCAGTGCAAAGTAGTGAGGGACAAAAAAATTCGGTAGCAGCAGGAATCAACAAGGGTATCTTGTATTTAATGGCAGTGCCTTATTTATTACTGATGTTTATTTTCCGTAAACAAATTGTTTCTCTATGGAAAACATGGAGAGGAAAACAAGTAGAAACGGAAGATTAATTAACCTATCGCTTCATTCATATCCGGTAATTTACCAAATCGTTGAAGTGTACTGATATGTGAACGTAAGGCTTCCATAAATGTAGGATTCTCCAAATAAGGCACTCCGTATTCTTCAGCAGTAGCTTTTACAATAGGCGCAATTTCAGGATAATGTACATGACAAATTGTGGGAAATAAATGATGTTCCACTTGAAAATTCAACCCGCCTACATACCATGAAATAAATTTATTACTTCTTGAAAAGTTAACGGTTGTGTTTAATTGGTGAATAGCCCAATTGTTTTCAATTGTATTTTCAGCATTGGGTAATGGATGAGAGGTGTCTTCTACTGTATGTGCTAATTGAAAAATAACGGTCAATACTAAACCTGCAATAAATTGCATTAATAAAAAACCAACAACAACTTGCACTACAGGCACATTGAAAACAAAGATCGGAAGTCCGAAGAATACAGCAAAATAGAGTATTTTGCCTATAACTATTTTTAATAATGTTTTTCTATTTTCTGATTCTGCGTTTTTGTTCACGCCGTCTTTTGTGTATTTGAAAAATTGAACAAAATCTTTTAATAAAGCCCAGTAAAGGGTTAAGATGCCATAAAAGAAAAAGGCATACACAAATTGAAATTTGTGATACCACTTTACTTTTGTGTGAGGCGAAAAACGCATCACTAATTTATCATCAATGTCATCATCCATATTAACCACATTGGTGTATGTGTGATGTAAAATATTGTGTTGTAATTTCCAGTTGAATACGGCGCCACCTAGCATATTTAAGGTGTGGCCCAGCCAGTGGTTTACTTTACTGTTTGAAGAGTACGCCCCATGATTTGCATCATGCATAACGCTCATGCCTATACCGGCCATGGCAAAGCCCATAACAGTCCATAAAGCGATGCTTACTAGTGGAGTTAATGGAAAAAGTAAGATAACGATAAACGGTAAAATGTATGCGGATAAAAGAATGATGGTTTTTACCACCATTTGAGGATTATAATGTTTTGAAATATTATTCTCTTTAAAATATGCGTCAACTCGTTGACGTAGAGTGGAGAAAAACAATGCTCTGTCTTTATTTGCGTCTATAAAACGTATTGGGGTCATGCTCATCTTTAGAC
>Ga0066415_1000153_pt1 | contig 11763 bp, 11 predicted proteins | sample LakWasMet21_HOW5_2_FD_59542 | JGI IMG/M metagenome (GOLD analysis project Ga0066415, IMG submission 59542) | Freshwater sediment methanotrophic microbial communities from Lake Washington under simulated oxygen tension - Sediment Metagenome 21_HOW5 | ecosystem: Environmental > Aquatic >... | reverse complement strand
ACTGGGGTTGGGTTATTGGCCAAACTTACAGGACGCCGCTCAACTGCACGTATTACAAGCCATCGAACAAACGTTGGCGATGGATCAAATAAACCACAGCAAGGTTTATGATGCAAAAAAAGTGTTGTCCCATGCTAATTTTTCTCAAACGTGCGAAAAATTAGCACAAGATATGATTGATTGGCAAATGTATATTCATTGTTCTTCGAAGTAGCTAGCAGTTATTTCTACTGGATATAGTAGGTTGCGTGACAAGAGATTTTTATCTAATTAAGTACTTAGCGTGAAATTTTTTGCAATGGAATATAGGTATAATCAATAGGTTACGCTAGTAAAAATATGTAAACAAACTTATTGCTACTCACTTATGAGCAAACAGAAGTGATTTTTAATTTATGAATCGGTGGGGTGATTTTTGAAAATTTACCGTGTTCTGAAAACTATGTCAGCTCACGGCTATGGTCAGCTGGTGACCATTTTGTCCACGATGTTCATTCCGTCTGTGGCCGTTGCAAAGTGGGGAGCAGAAGGTTATGGCTATTGGGTGACCCTGTCGGCGCTGGCTCAGTTTTTTCTGATGGCAGATTTTGGGGCGGCAACAGCCTTGTCAAATCAGCTATGTTTGAAGACTGCGCGCACTGCAGAGGAGGCGTGGATCCTAGTTCGCAATGTGCTTCGTGACTTCATTCTTAAGGCATTGTCTACTGTTGTAATCATTGTGGCTATTTCTTTATTTGTTTGGTCCTACTATGCGCATGAGAGAGCACCCGAACAGGCTATGCAGTTAGCAGTTGTCTTTGTGTCATTAGCGATATCCGCTGCTTTGCAACCACTGATTGGAATTTATTGTGCGGTTTGGCGTTTCATTGGAAAAAATGCAGCCGGTATATTTGTCAGCAATACGGTCCGATCAATCGAATTAATGGGGATCGTAGGTTGTGCCTTGATGGGGCGAGGGATTTTAACTGCAGCTGTTACAGCTTTAGCTTTAAGATTCATTGCTGCGTCAGTGGCTATTATCCATACTCCAAGGTTGCTATTGAGAGGTAGTGTTGCAAGAAAAACAGGTCGGAGCAAAAAGCGGAACAAGAATGCTAATGTGGAATTGGTTTCAGTCAAGCAGGCTGGACATGGGTTTATGCTGATATCTTTATCACAACAATTAGCCTTGCATGCCCCCGTACTTCTTATATCGGCCATACTGGGGCCGACTTCTGCTGCGGTCTTCGCCGCATGTCGTACCATTTCGCGGCTTCCTGTTCAGCCCCTTACAGTGGTTTTGGCTTCACTTAATCCTGAATTTACTGATTTGGTTGCCAGCAGACAACTTGCACAGTTAGCGAAGATCGTTCGCAGAGTGTTAGTTGCTGCAATCGCCGTATCGCTGATGGTTGGGGTAGCGGCTGTGTTTTATGCGAATGTCCTAGAGCGGGTTTGGTTGGCAGGGAAATTGAATTTGGATTTGAGCGTGTTGATTGCACTATGTATTGCAGCGTCCTTTTACATTGGCGGGCAAGTGCTTAACCAAACCTTGACGGCTGCTAATCGAACACGGAACCAGAGCAGGCAATTTATAGTGGTGACTACTCTAATGATTGTCTTGATGTTGCCTTTATTGATTTTTACAAATCAAATGCTATGGGTTGCTGTATTGCTTCTCATTTCCGAAAGTCTTATGGCTGTTCTATTGATTCGACGATATTCGATTTTTTTGTCTAGTCAATACATTACATAATGAATTAGATTCGTAGAAGAAATTTTTATGTTCCTGTTTATAGCATTTTTGCTACCCTTGTTTGGCACATATGGCGATAAAGGCAGCGTCATACAAGTAATTGGTATGCTTTTTTTTATTTTGGCGGGCGCTATCGATATTGTTAGGGCTCGATTAAATAAACGCTTGTTTAAACTAGATGGCGCAACCACTCTTATCTGTTTTTTGTTACCGATTTTCTCTTGCTTTGCTCTCTTGCTTAATCAACAGCCTGAGTTAATTCCGCAAACTTTAGCCTTTATGTTTTGCGCGCTTGCAGCCCGTGCCTTAATACTGGTTAATGGCGTAATAAAAACGATCAGGCTGATTATTTATGTCTCAATTACCATGACGGCACTTACGTTTTTTATTGAATACGAAAAGCTTGTGCAAAGCTTACATTTTGCCATAGGTGAAGATGGGGGCAGACTTAGGTTTTCTCCCTTCGATAATCACCCAAATTTAACAGGCCATATATATGGATTTTCATTTCTTGCCTGTGTAGTTTATCTATATTGGCATAAAGATAAGCGAGACAAGTTTTGGTTTGTCTCGATGCTGACTTCCGTTGCCTGTCTATTTATATTAGGGGGAACCAGTTCTAGAGGGACCTTTGTCGGCACCTTTGTTGCTTTAGGTGCTGTCTATGCCGTGCATTTATTGCATGGTGTGAACTTAGGTCGCAAGGTGATCAATATTGTCGTAGTTGGCGTATTGTTTTTTTTTATGATCTTATTAACAAATCCAGAGAAAATTGCCGATTATTTCTCAGAGCTTTTTGAGCTTAACTCAACGTATCGCGGCTTCGATAGTGGTTTAACAGGCAGGTCAGACAACTGGACAGTGATTTTTGCAATGTCCCTGGAGTCTTTCGATGGGGTTGTATTTGGGCACGGTATTCGCTCGTGGATTACTAGTGTATACGGCATTGCAACTGACAGCAGCTATATCAATTCCCTCTGGGAATCTGGCGCATTCCTTACTTTTGCCATCATCATGCTGATGGTAACTAAAATTTATCATGCAGGGATGGCAAGTCGAACATTTGTATCGGATTTTTATTTGGCAATTTTTGTATTTGCGGCTGTTGAGTCCATTGTTGCACGATATCTACTAGGGATTGGAAATCCTGCATCACTGATGATTTTAGTGGTATTGCTCACACCTAAATATATGTTCTATTCTAGGGGAAAGTTAAATGAAACTATTTTTTATCGTACTATTCGCGGCTGTATAATAAAGAAAACATATTTAGAAACTAAGCAAAATTCAGTGCGATAGTAATTTGGAATCATTAAATTATTCCTATTGTTTAGATGGCTCATATTAAAAGTTGTGCTGCGAGCAGTAATTAACATTCTTTCAGAAATAGCTACTAATGGCATATCAGTAAAAATTAATTTAAATGAACAAATACAAGAATATAATTTTCTGGATACCTTATGTTTGTGCGCATATTACCGAATTTATTGGTGAAGTTGCAAAAGCATCCCCAGGTGTGACTGTTTTATGTTTTGCTAATGAGGGTTTGTTATTAAGCAGAAAAAACCTAGGATGGGAGGAGGATTCTATATTCCCGTTTGACTGTTATGTAGAGCCGACAGCAGAGTTTATTAACCAAACTGTAAAAGGCTGTAAAGGTGAAAGTATTCATGTGTTCTATGGTTTTCGCTGGATGCATGTGCTGATTGAGGGGCTGAAATGCGTTAAATCTGCTGGAGACCCTTTTATAATTGTTCAAGAACCACGAGTTCGAGAAGGGCTGTCTGGTGAATTGCGATTTCTACATTCATGGCTGACAGAATCCTGGCATCGTCAAAAATGTCTGGGAGTCCTTGGTATCGGTAGACACGGACCTTCATGGTTTAAGTCAGTCGGTTACCCGCCGTCGAAAGTATTTCCTTTTGCTTATTTTGTTGATCCTTCTAATAATGTTTGTATCCCAGAGAAATTGAAGTCATTATCTATTGGCTATGTGGGCCGCTTGATAAAAATGAAAGGGGTTGACGATTTAATTGTTGCTACGCATCAACTTGGGATCGAGGCCCGCCTAACTATAGTTGGTTCTGGTGAAGAAACACAACCCCTCACTAGACTTTGCAAAGATATGGGAGTAAATGCTGAATTCTTGGGAGTAATACCTAAAAATGAAATTTCTGGCCTTATAGCTTCTTTTGATCTTTTAATATTGCCGTCTCGGAGCATGGACGATGGATGGGGGGTAGTAGTTAGTGAAGCACTGATGGAGGGTACGGCCGTAATTGCGTCAAGCTGTGTTGGTGCATCAATAGTTTTGGATAATCCGCTTGCCGGTATTATGGTCAATCCTAATTCGCCATCCAATATTGCAGCAGCCATTTCTCAATTACGTTCTAGAGAAGCCTTTTCAAGCTCAATGCGACTACAAAGAAAAGATTGGGCTCGTGCCCACCTTAGTGCTGAATCGGGTTCTCAATATTTTTTACGTATTTTGGATCATTTAATATCTGGTGGGCCAAGGCCAGATTCTTTCCTTTAGAAAATATATGGATATTTTCTAAAGTATCGTTCTTTGTAAAGTTATCAAAATCATAGGCTCAACAGTTAAATTAATAAAAATAGTAGATGTTTGTAAACTCATTAAAACTTCACTTCATGAACCTTTTCGCGCAATGCGCCGCCACTATTGGCGTATACGCTTAGGACTTAAACATGTCCATCCTACTTTTAGCGAGAGGATTCTCCTGCATCAGTCGAGACTTTTCAGCTTGGCGGTATAGATACGCAGCGCCAGGTTACTGTATTTCCTGTGGTGTAACGTTAAGAGTCTGCACAATGTTAGGTTCCGTCGTGCGAATTGTGGAAAACGATTACTGTTATGATAAAGTGAGGCGATTATTTCTAGCGGTCGCCGTGTAAGCTGACGAATATTGGCTTAGGTGTCTGGATAGGTGGTGGTGACATTATTATGTTAGGTGTTTCTATCAGTGATAGTGTAATTATTGGTGTAGGTGCTGTAGTTACAAAAGATGTCAAACCTTTGTGTTATTGTTGGTGGTGTTCCTGCAAAACACATCAGTAGACGGTTTATCTCATTACAAGACGAGGAGACTCATTTGGGACAAATATTATCTGATGTCATAAATGTCAATTATCCAGAGTCAATTCAATAATTAAGGTTTTGTGCAGAATTCGAAAGGTGGCAATAATGAGAGTAATTTTTTGATTGATTATTATTTAATAATGCACGGGCATAAGAAAAATATATGTATGTTATGCAAAAATTACAGACCCGAAATTTTGTGCATGCCAAATGAAAGTTTAGGGTATTAAACATTTTTTATAATAGGTTAGTAGATTTATTTGATGCTTAAGGATGGTTATGAGAGTTGGAATTTTGACTTATCACTTTAGTGATAATTTTGGTGCACTTTTTCAAGCTTATGCTTTGAGGCAATGGTTTTTGAATCAGAGTTGTGAAGTTGAATTTGTTAATTATCATCCTAACTATGTTGAGGCTGGCGGTAGCATACAGCTTGATGATTTATTTTCACGCAAGAATCTCAAGGTTATTTATCTTAAATTTTCCAAGCTAAAGTACAAATGGTTTGGTAATCGTCAACAGCAAGAAAACTTCCATTTTTTTAGACATGAATTTCTTGGGATAAGAGAACCGGAATATAAAACTATCGACTCTTTGGAGTCTGCATCCTTAAATTATGATTTATTGGTATGCGGTAGTGATCAAATATGGAATCCGTCGGAGCAGTTTGGCCTTGATCCAGTATATTTCTTGAATTTTTCGATAAATAATAAACGTGTTCGCCGTATTTCTTATGCGCCAAGTTTTGGACGGAGTGAGATTGATGCTCAATATCATAACGAGCTTGCAAGCTTGATTCTTAAACTTGATGGAATATCGGTAAGAGAGAGATTAGGTGTTTCGATTGTAAATGATCTGACTGGTGTAGAACCGATCTGCGTTCCCGATCCGACGATATTGTTATCAGATTACTCAGGGATTATGAAGTCGTATCCACTATCATCAGAAAAACATGTTTTTTGTTATGGATTGTGTACTAGAGAAATTATTGGTGAAGTGGCTGAAGCAGTGGCTAACAATTTTGGAGCAAAACTATACTCGCCTTATAACCCACATAGACGATGGAAGGAAATTGGTGAGACTGTTTATCCTTGTCCACGGCAGTGGTTATATTTGATGCAAAATGCCGAGTTTGTGGTCACTAACTCCTTTCATGGTACGGCACTAAGTATTTTATTGAACAAACCCTTCGTTGTGGTTGGAATACAAGGTAATAAAGCCGGCTTAAATAACAGGGTGCTAAATTTACTTGATTTTGCTGGACTACGTTCACGCTTTTTGAACGATTCGAAGCCAGAAAGCATTGCGAAAGTGTTAAAAGATTCGATTGAATGGGATGTTGTAAATGGGCAAATTGCAGATTTACGTTCTAAAGGAGCCTCATATCTGAAACAACAATTGTCGTTAGCAGAAGAGGTTGTTGGTGAGTGACTCATTCTCTCAGTATAAGTATATAGATAATATTCCTAAGAGAATAAAACTGGCTAGGTTGATTTGGAATACTGTATGGTTGTTGTTGTTTAGAACAACACCACGGTGGTGCCTAAATTCTTGGCGTATTTTTTTACTTAAGGTTTTTGGCGCAAAAATTGGTCTTGGAAGCAGAGTTTCTCCTTCTTGCTTTGTGTGGGCGCCTTGGAATCTGGAAATGGGTGAGTATTCTGTCCTTGCTGACAATGTTGATTGCTATTCTATGGATCGTATTCGTATTGGTTCCAAAGTGGCTGTTAGCACACGCACTTTTCTATGCACTGGCACACATGATATTTATTCGCTTCTGCGTCCGCTTGTGACTAAGCCAATAACAATTGGCGATCACTCTTGGGTATGCGCTGAAGCATTTATTGCACCTGGTGTTACCGTCGGCAAGGGTGCGGTTATAGGAGCTCGAAGTGTTGTAACAAAAGACGTATGTGAGTGGACTGTCGTTGCTGGTAATCCTGCTGCTTTCGTTAAAACTAGAACTATATCAGCTAATTAATGAGGTTTTTGAATGTTTTTTAAGTCGTTGCTCAATGTCCTGATTATACCGGTAGAATATATGTTTGATTTTTTTCGGGCATTTAGATGGAGTAACGCTTCTCCATTATGCCCAAAAAACAAGCAATTACACTACGATATTTTGTTATTAGCTCATACGGTAGAAAAAGGACTAAGCATTTCTAATCCAAGACTGAAATTTGGTCGAGCCAATATATTGAAATTGTTGAATTACCTACGTCAATATGATCATAAGTGGGGTGTCTTTCCATTAGAAAAAAGTTACGGATGCCTTCAATCCTATGTTAATTGGCATGCAGAGAAGCAAATTGATCTCGAAGATTTGGGGCTTCAGATCGATGATTTTATTACTAGGTGTGAAAATCTAAACATTCAACCTAAAGGGGGGCTCAAAAAAATTTCAAACTCCTCTATTAAAATTAACATTAATGCCGAAGAGTTTTTGAAAGCCCGCTTTAGTTGCAGACGATTTTTACCTGGAATAGTAGAAGAAGAACTATTGATCCGAATTATGGAAATTGCGCGGCAAACACCCTCTCAATGTAATCGGCAGTCAGGAAGAGTGCATTATTATTCAAAACCTGAGGATATTGACCGCCTATTGCGCTTGCAGAGAGGAGCTGAAGGATTTCGCGAATCTATTTATAATTTATTCGTTATTTCTTCGGAAATAAGTGCATGGAGCGGATTTAAAGCTAGAAATCAGGCATATGTTGATGGCGCTCTACTTGCAATGCAGGTGTTAAATGCATGCCAATCGCTTGGTCTTGGGGCCTGCCCATTAAATCTTGCAATTCCGAATCATAGAGAGCTTAAAATTTGTACAGAGGGAAGAATCCCCAAAGGTGAGCGATTAATTATGATGATTGCCTTTGGTTTTCCAGAGCCTATTGATCTTTTAGTTGCTAGATCCGAACGTTTGCCTGCTCATGATTTACTGGTAAATCACTAATACTCTCATAATATAAGGCATTAACAGTGAGTGATATTTCTGTCATTATTTTAACTTACAACGAAGAGCTGCATATTGAGCGCTGTATTAATAATATGCTTTTGATTGCTAAGGAAGTATTTGTGGTGGATTCATATTCTACTGACAGAACCGTAGAAATTGCGCAATCGTTAGGAGCAAAAGTTTATCAAAACACTTTTGTTAACCAAGCATTGCAATTTCAGTGGGCCCTTGATAATTGCCCTGTTAAGACGGACTGGGTAATGCGTATGGATGCTGATGAATATCTGGAATCGCTACTAGTAGAAGAAATTATTAGAAAGGTGCCGGAGTTGCCTAATAATATTAATGGCATTTATTTTAAGTATAAACTTCATTTTCTGGGGCGCTGGATAAAGCATGGTGACCGCTATCCACTGATATTGCTACGTCTTTGGAAAAACGGTCAAGCGCATATCGAAAATCGCTGGATGGATGAGCATATTGTTTTAGATGCCGGCAAATCCATCATCTTTGATGGCCATTTTGTCGACGCCAATCTGAATACCATTGAATGGTTTATTGCCAAGCATAATCGTTACGCCAGTCGGGAAATGATTGAAATTCTTAATCAGAAATATCACTTATTTCATCGTAATGGTTCTGTTGCAGAGAGCGAAACCAGCCAGCGTAAAATCAAACGGTTAGTCAAGGAACGTCTTTACAACAAACTGCCATTGTTTGCAAGGCCGATATTTTATTTTTGTTACCGTTATTTTTTAAGACTGGGCTTTCTGGATGGTAAGGAGGGGTTTGCTTATCACTTTATGCAGGGGCTTTGGTACCGTTGTTTGGTTGATCTTAAATGCCTGGAGGCGGAGCGATCTCTTCGTGGTGCCGAAACGAGAGCAGAGAAAATTGCTCGGCTTGTCAAATTGACGGGACTAATGCTTGAATAAATTCAGAAGCTAAGTGTTTAATCTGTGTGATCTCATTTCTGAAGAATAGAAATAAGTACGTGTGCAAAATAAATCCGGTATTTTTCAGGGCGCATTGTGAAATGTTCTAATAAAAACAATAGCATATCTTAACTTGCTGACAGGATAATTATGGATAGGTACTTAATGTAAGTCATTTCGTTATTGATAAGGTGCTAGTTGGCCAGAGATAAACTCGCCATAGAAGCTAAGTATTTAGTAATGCTATTTGGCAATATAGAAAAAAATATGTATTTTAATATTTAAAAAATGGTTTCAAGATGATTTCCTCACTAGTTAGCGCTCATATCGTTATTTGATCTCATTGAGGCCAAAGGTGTCTAAAAAATAAATATATAAAAGTAAGCGCAGTAAAGACAATAAGCCGCTTTCGGCGTTGAATTGCATACTAATAAATATTCATTTGCGTTAGCTGAGAGCCTTGATTATATACATGGGTGAGAGAAATGAAAAAACATCTTGCATATTTTATTATATCCAGCTTCATTTTGTTTTTGTCGGCTGAGGTATCGGTTAGGCTATTGGGTTTAATTGATTTCCCGATTTATGATGCCAATCCAATAATTGGGTATATTCCTGCTGCTAATCAACACGGTCGTTTTTTAAATAAGAATTATTGGCAATTTAATTCGTGGCATATGGGTGCCCCTGATTTTCTGACTAATTCAAAACCTGATGTTCTTCTTGTGGGCGATAGCATTGTTTTGGGTGGTAACATGCTGGCACAAGAGGATCGGCTCGGCCCGCAATTGCAGAAGATAATTGATCAGAATGTGTGGCCCATTTCTGCCGGGAGTTGGGCTCTTCAAAATGAACTGACCTATCTGCATACTAATCCTGATGTGGTCAGTCAAATAGAGTCCATTGTATTTGTGCTTAACTCGGCTGATTTTGCAGAAGCATCTTCATGGCGTTGTGACTTTACTCACCCGAGACAAAAACCAAAATTTGCACTGTGGTATCTCTTCAACAAATATATTTATGCGCTTGATAAGTGTGGTGAAGTACCTGAGATGTTGCAGGTCCCCCCAGGGAATCTTTCGGTTGAACTTGCTGAGTTTCTTAAGGCCACAAGACTCGACCCTGTTTTCATAATTTATCCGAATAAAGCTGAAGAAATTGATCCCGAGTTACGTAAAAAGACATTCGAACCTTATTTGTCACTTTTATTCGCAACAGGTGCTAAACGAGTAGTTTAAGTGGCGGATGACCGTAGATGGAGTCTGGACTATTACAGGGATGATATTCATCCCACAAACGAAGGTAATCGAGTGCTGGCTAAAATTATTGCTGAAACGATAATTCAACAGCGTTAGTTTTTTGCCAAACATGAACCCAGTCAACATTTAGTGGTTGGTTGACTCCAGTGCCAAGGATTACGACAAGATGGCTTTTATCCATAATACTGAATGTGTAATCTCCGACTGTGGTGGGTGGTCCTGATTTTGAGGCAATCCAGGATACTGTCGACATCAGTTTTCCATCAAAGTAGTTCTGCACGTAACCCATGCTGTTTAGAGGATTACTTGGTACCCATAACTGCCCGATGGTGTGAAATTTTGTCCAGTCAGTTTTTGTTGGTGTTTTGATGATTGCATTATTGAAGTGGCTTTCACTGTCATAATGATTATTGATTTTGCAGTAACCAGAAGAGCAGGTTTTGTTATAGATGCCAAACCAATCATGTATTGTAGCACTGTAGCTGTTGGGGCCGGCGAAAGAGGCTGTGTTGTACTCAAAGAAGTCATCCTCGATGAAATGCTTATAATCTGGTGTTCGCCCTATCCATTGGTCAGCGCCTTTTTGTGCCATATGCTCAATTGCCATAGACCAGAATGACGGCCATCCATTTGCTGTATTGACCGTGATTGGATCGAAGGAAATTCTTGCTTCGAAATAGGCGCCAGCGCCAAATGCTTTCCCAAGCCATCCTTGCTTATTGTTTCCAGGCATAGCAGTGGCAATATTGCTGTTACGAGCGCTATTTTTTGTGCTGTTAAGTGTCAGAACACCATTGCTAACTTCAATAACGCTAGGTTTTTTGCTTGATGGCCTAACAAAAAATGGCGTCGTGTACCATTTGAATTTTGGGTCACCTGTACCCTTGACATCGATGGTGGATGCCGAGTTGAACTCGTCACTAAAAACTAACTGATATCCAGAACCGCATGGGTTGTTTGGATCAAAAATTTCTGACATAGGTAAGCATGTGCAAGAAGGTATACAAAGCAAGGCTGCGAGTAAGCTAAGTATGAGAAAATTCCAGGTTAGGTTTTGTCGATCGTTATAAAATAAAAGAATTTTTTTCATGAAATATTCCGTAATTTCAGATTATATCAAAACGCACTCATTTTTTTATACCCACTATGCCTGCGTATATGGTGTACATTGGCTCTCCGGCCTAGCGTTATGTAATAGTTAGTCGACTTAAGCTACCAGTCAATATAAATGAAAATACTACTCTATGGAATCAATTACGCACCTGAATTGACCGGCATCGGCAAATATTCCGGTGAAATGTTCGACTGGCTGGCTGCAAGGGGACATGAAGTCAGGGTGGTTTGTGCTCCACCTTATTATCCCGAATGGCGCGTTGGCGACGGCTATTTAGGGGGATGGTATCGGCAAGAGCAACTGCATGGCGTCAAAGTGCTTCGCTGTCCGCTGTTCGTGCCGAAACGGCCGTCGACTTTAACCCGTTTATTGCATTTATGCAGTTTTGCACTGACCAGTTTGCCCGCTGTGTTGAGCCAATGGCGCTGGAAACCCGATGTGATCATCACGATTGAGCCGACATTTTTTTGTGTGCCAGCCGCATTACTACTGAGTAGAATGACCGGTGCCAGAAGCCTTTTGCATGTTCAGGATTTCGAACTGGATGCAATGCTGGGGTTGGGGATGGCGAACAACGGGCGCTTGATGGCTGTGGTTTGTCAGACGGTCGAGAGCTTTTTCATGCGCCGCTTTAGCGCGGTCAGTTCAATTTCGCAGTCGATGC
>Ga0066415_1000151_pt1 | contig 11912 bp, 11 predicted proteins | sample LakWasMet21_HOW5_2_FD_59542 | JGI IMG/M metagenome (GOLD analysis project Ga0066415, IMG submission 59542) | Freshwater sediment methanotrophic microbial communities from Lake Washington under simulated oxygen tension - Sediment Metagenome 21_HOW5 | ecosystem: Environmental > Aquatic >... | reverse complement strand
CTCCCAATTTTATTCAGATTTGGTGACTATTGAAATAGTTACTCTTTAATAAATCTTAATTTTTTAGTGCTTCCGTTTTGAGTGATCTCAATGGAATAAATACCTTTTGGTTTATTAGAAAAATCAATGTGAATTTTGTTTTCAAATGTAGTTTCAAAAGACATGATCTGTTGAAAATCGTACGAATATATTTTTATTGAAGCATTTCCATTTTCCTCATTAGGTAGTTTAACACAAAATTCTCCTTTTGTAGGATTAGGACATATTTTTATTTGCGATTCAGTTTTTGGCAAAAAATCGATGGCAACAATAGCCGAATAATAAAATTCTGACGATGAATCCACTTGTTTCAATCGATAGTATTGATAACCGGTTGCGGGCTTTGTGTCTTCATATTCTTTTTGATTTAAACTAAAAGATTCTACAAGTTCCCAGATTAGGCCATCAATTGATTTTTCAAGTTGAATGTGTGAGGTTGAATTATAATTTGAAATTTCCCAATTCAGTTTGATGTTATGTGACACTTGAGTGCCATTAAATTGTGAAATCAAAACTTCCTGCGAAAAAGTGTTGGCTTTTGCTGTAAAGGAAAAACAAAAATTCATTATAAAAAAAAGTACTGTTGTTCCTTTTAAAAATCGTAATTGTGTTTTCATAATAAGTGTATTAATGATTAAAAAATCTTTAATCAAAAGTATACTATGCTTCCTGCTTAACATTTCCTATTTATATACATACATTAAGTATGTAAGATTTTTGCAAAAAATGTAAGTTTTTAAAAATTTGGCTTCCGGATGGGCCAGGCCTTATTGCACGTTAGCTACACGCACTATTTTGAGGTAACGCTTTTTGTAGTTCTCGGAATTCTTATAATTAGAGATCTTTATGCCCGAATTACGCTTATCAGATGAACTATGGATAAACTGAAGGTCATCTCCCGGTTTAGAGATGATAATGCCTACATGCCCGGGTCTTCTTCTGCTGGCGTCAGTTCCGGTAAAAACGATCACATCACCTATTTTACAGGAATCCATGGCAATCTTTTGACCAAATTTTTCAAAATCGATGGATGAACGCGGGACTTTTACCTTAAAATGTTCAAACACATAATATACAAATCCCGAACAATCAAACCCGTCTTCAGGTTTGCAGTTGGCATAATTGTATTTAATGCCTAATTGTTTTTTGCAAAAAGCTACTAAGCTATCTTTAGCTATGGTTTTAAACGGCTCGTATTTTAGTTGCGCTTTTCCGTATAAGGCAAACATCAAACTAAATAATAGAGTATACAAAAACCGTTTCATTACTTAAAGATACGTCGAAAAAAACGAAATAGGTGATTGTACGTGAAAGTACTTTAAAACCTGAAGCTAAATTTGGCTTTTGTGAATTGGCTCCAGATTTTTAAGGTTAGATAAATAGTCAATGTATTTATCCACATAAGCTTTCCGTTCTTCATCAGTAGCGCGTGCCGGCGAATAACAAATAAACGGAGGCAATACCGTCATTCCTAAAAAATAGAACATCCCATGATGGATAGGGTAAAGGATAGTGTCTAAATTTCCATTTTTGCCTGTAGCGCTATAAGCCACTTCCGGTCCACCGGTTGTGAAACAAGCAAAGGCAGTTTTGTTTTTGTAAACGCCATTGTCGTAAACGCCTTTACCGGCGCCATATACAAAACCCATGGCAAATACACGATCAACCCAGCCTTTTAAAATAGCGGGTAAACAAAACCACCATAAAGGGAAATTAAAAATGAGTGTATCGCACCATTCCAATTTATCCATTTCGGTTTTTAAAGAGGTTTCAAATAAATTATTTTGAAACGCGTGCACTTGTTCTGCCTGATATTTGAAAAACGATTCGTTTTCTAATTCTGTGAAATCGTGTTTATCGCCAATAGGATTAAAGCCCATGGCGTACAAATCACTTACTTTTACTTCGGCTCCCTGAGATTGAAAATAGTCAACAGCCGTGTTTTTTAAACTGCTGCAAAACGATTGAGATTCGGGATGCGCATGGATGATCAAAACTTTTTTCATGATATATTTTTGTCAGTTCGAGCGAAGTCGAGAACATAGACACGCTGAATTTAAATTACAACATTATTATAGAATGCCTCTTAACTGCACTTCGCTTCTCGACAGGCTCGGAAGTGGCAGCACAAGATCGCAATGACGGAAAATTACCCCTTAAACAACGTATTAGCGCCGTTATAAACCTTATCAATAGCAGCCGCTAACTTATGATCTTTATCGGTAACAATATTTCCGGCATCATGTGTATTTAAAGCAATATCTACTTTGTTATATACATTACTCCAGTTTGGATGATGATTCATTTTTTCAGCTACAAAAGCAACTTTGGTCATAAAGGCAAAAGCGTCAATAAAATTACTGAATTGAAAGCTGCGTTTTAATTGATTATTTTCTTCGTTCCACATGGTGTTTGGTTTTTGTAAAGTTAGTTTTCTATTTGTTTAATTATTTTATAATCTAGTAATATTTTAATAGTTTCAATATAATATATTTGTGAGTTTACTTTTAGATATGTCGATTTATTATTTACACTGAAGAATATTTCTTTTTGATATATTTTTTGATAATCAATAATACTATTTATTTGAAATAAAATTTCCACAACATCTTTTATGTTTTCATTAATGTATTGCCATACAATATCATGAAGAGGAGTTTTATGATTATTTAAATAAAAATCGTCTTCATCAATAAATGATTCAGAAGTTGGTTCATGTTCAAATGAAACTTCTATAGTTGATACTTTCATATTATCAATATTCACAACATTTGAGAACCAATCTATTTTGTTTTGTTCATTTGGATGTCCGGTTTTTATGAGATGTAATTTTGTTCCATTTTCTTCAAATTTATCAAACCTCACTTTTTTTACTTCAATTAATTTTATATGATTTCTTACAAAATCAGGATGTATTGCGAGATTAATACTGTTTAGACCAGCCTGGATACTTGGATAAATCAATACATCAGCTTTTATGGGAGAATTATCTCTTCCGTCGTATAATATATTGTGAGCAAGAAACGAAGATATATTATAATTTTCAGAAATAAAATATGCACTTAATTTATCAACTAAATATTCAAAGGCCTCTTGTTTGTTTTTAGTGTACGGTTTAATTATTTCTTTGATATGATCTCTATTGATTTGATTTATGTTTTTAACCAAATCGCCTAATTCATTATTTTTTCCAAAAATAAATTGGGAGTAATTTATTTTTGCTCCTTCATTTATTTTCCAATGGCTTATATATACTTCATCACCTTGTGTTAATTGTTGATTATTTTCTTTTCGTCTTTCACGTAAGGCTGTATCTTCTGAAAAGGAGGAGTAAAATACAGGAAATGCTTTTAAATTACATCTACCCTTAGAGCAATACTGAATTGGGGGATATGAAAAAGTTTGTATGTTTGTAATATCTAATTCGGATTCATTTATACAACTTGTTCGGTATAATACTGTTGGTAGTTGACCATCAGGAGCAATAAATTGAGGTAATAATTTTAGATTATTTTGAAATATTTTTTTAACCTCATTATATTCTATTTCTCCGATATTAAGGGAATCAATCTTTTGAAATCCAGAAATAATTTCTTCTAACGTTGGTAGATTTTCATCTTTAGCGTATGGTATATTAGTTTTCATTATATAATCAAATCTAACCCTATTCTTCCATTTTCCCAAAACAAAAAACCCTCACATTTCTGTAAGGGTTTTTATATTTAAAGAGATCAGTTATTAATCTACATTATCATGTAAAAAAGAATTGTTCGGGCGGATCTCATTGTTCTCGCCTAAAGTATAACGAGATACCTGAGACTCTGTAGAAGGCGTTGAATTGCCATCTATATTAATTTGTTTACGAGACCAAGCTGATTCTTTTTCTAATTGAGATAAACCTTCAGGCGTTTTCATCTTAAGAGTTAACTCTTTTAATTTTTTAATACGCTCTTGTGCCAAACGAATTTGCTCTTCTCTTGTGTTTGCTTCTGCGCTCATTGTAGAAGAAGCTTCTTCTGTATGGTCAGTTACATCATTGATCACAAAATTAGATTTTGGTGTTTCATTAGTAACGGCAGGCGTTTCGTTTACGATCACATTGTTTTCTACTACAGCAGGCGTTTCATCATCTAAAGAGAAAAATTTAATTTCTTTTTTAGGTTCTTCTACTTCATTCACCACAGGAGCAATTGGTTCTTCTATTTTGAAATTCATGATAGGGCTTTCTTCTTCTTTAATGAAAATGAATGGCTCTTCGTTTTGAATTTCATCAATGATCGATGTTTGGATCACTTCCGCTTTTGGCGCTTGAGGTTCGTCTAATTTTACAATTTTACGTTCCATAAATGTTGGCGCTTCGTAACCCGAATTCATTTTCGAATTGAAACCTGTTGCGATAATTGTTACCGATACGTTATCACCTAATGAAGGATCAGTTCCGTAACCAGTTATTAATTCAGCTGTACCACCGGCTGCTTCCTGAATGAAATCAGTGATCTCGCCAAATTCATCCATTTCAATATCATCGCTTCCGCTCATGATATTTAATAACACGTGGCGAGCACCTGAAATATCATTATCATTTAATAATGGAGAGATCAAAGCATTTTCAACAGCACGTAAAGCACGTCTTTCGCCACTCGCTACTGCAGAACCCATAATAGCGACACCGCTATCTTGCATTACTGTTTTCACATCATTAAAATCTACGTTCACATGCATGTGTAAACTGATGATCTCAGCAATGGATTTAGCTGCACTGGTTAAAACGTTATCAGCATGAGCAAACGCTTCGGTCATTTTTAAGCTTCCGTAGATCTCACGTAATTTATCGTTACCAATAACAATTAACGTATCTACATATTTTTTCATTTCCTCTAAGCCTTTCTCAGCTTGCTCTCTACGTTTTTTTCCTTCAAAAGAAAATGGGATGGTTACGATACCAACCGTTAAAATTCCTAATTCTTTGGCAATAGACGCAATTACCGGAGCAGCTCCGGTTCCTGTACCACCACCTAAACCGGCTGTGATAAATACCATTTCGGTATTGTCTTTTAAAAGATCTTTAATTTCTTCAATGCTTTCTAAAGCAGAGTCGCGACCAACTTCAGGTTTTGCACCTGCGCCTAATCCTCTGGTTAAAGAATTACCTAATTGTATTTTGTGAGGCACCGGGCTTTTGCCTAATGCTTGTTTATCGGTATTGCATATTATGAAATCTACACCTTTAATTCCTAAACGGAACATGTGGTTTACGGCGTTACTTCCGCCACCACCTACGCCAATTACTTTAATAATTGAGCTTTCTTCTTGAGGTAATTCAAATTGCATCATGGTTGTTTGTTTTAAATTTTAAATTCTTTTTATCTTACATCCCCCGCCCTTCGGGCACCCCCTTCAAAGGGGGAAAGGATCATCTTTCTATATTAATCTGTCTTTAATCTTATATCTTGTGTCTGGTTTTATTCTACGTCATCACTCATCCAGTCTTTTGCTTTATTGATCATCGAATCGAAGAAGCTGCCAACTTTTTTATTTGAATGTCCGGTTACTTTTTTCTCTTCTTTCTTTTTTGCTTCAGGCGCTTGTGCCATCACTAATTCTTCCGGAAGTTTTGTTAAGTTCGATCCACGTTTTGCTTCACGCTCGTATTTCTCAATGCCTTTCATTACTAAACCAACACCGGTTGCATACATTGGATTTTTTAATTCATCGTCAGCACCTGCTAAATGTTCGTTTGGTGTACCAATACGGCAATCCATTCCGGTTGTTAACATGACCAATTGCGGTAAGTGTTTTAATTGAGAGCCACCACCTGTTACAACGATACCGCCCGCTAATTTGCGTTCGAAACCTGAACTTTTAATTTCGAATAAAACGAATTCTAAAATTTCTTCCATACGCGCCTGAATAATTTGCGCTAAAGTGTTCACCGAAATTTCTTTGTGTGGACGACCTCTTAAACCAGGAATAGAAATAATTTCATTCATTTGGTTTTCTTGTGATAAAGCAGAACCAAAACGCATTTTCAATTGCTCAGCTTGTGTTTTAATAATACCACAACCTTCTTTAATATCATCAGTAATAATATTTCCGCCAAAAGGAATAACAGCCGTATGACGAATAATGCCATCATAAAAAATGGCTACGTCGGTTGTTCCACCGCCAATATCTACTAACACAACTCCGGCTTCTTTTTCTTCTTCGCTTAATACCGCATCAGCACTTGCCAGAGGCTCTAAGTGTAATTCATAAGGAATTAATTTAGCTCTCTCCACACATTTGATGATATTTTTTACCGCAGAAACTTGTCCTGTGATGATATGGAAATTTCCTTCTAAACGAATACCTGAATGTCCGATCGGATTACGGATACCGCCTTCGTTGTCAATAATATATTCTTGAGGAATCACGTGAATAATTTCTTCACCCGGACTCATTACCAAACGGTGCATATTATCTATTAACTGATCAACATCGCCCTGGTTTACTTCATTCTCTAAAGAACGACGTGTAACCATGCCTCGGTGTTGCATACTTTTAATGTGCTGTCCTGCAATACCAACAATAACTTCTTCAATATCAATATTGGCTTTATCGCCTGCAATTTTAATTGCAGCGTTGATCGATTCGATCGTTTGTTCGATATTAGCAACCACACCACGGTGTACGCCCAATGATTCGGCTTTACCGATACTTAAAATTTCTACTTTTCCATGCGCATTTTTGTATCCTACAATAGCGGCAATTTTAGTTGTACCGATATCCAAGCCTACAATTATTTCAGCATCATTAGGTATCTCTCTGTTTGGTTTATTTTCCATAAACTTATTTTTTAGTGCAAACCACTTGGTTCTTATATTTTATATTAATGATGGAATACTTATTCCAACCATCTGTTTTATTTAATCCTTCGGTGTAAAATAATTTTAGTTTGTTAAACTTTTCTTCGATGTTTTTTGCTTCTCCAAAAATTATTTTATGATTTCCAATTGAAGGGTATAACTCCAATTCTTTATCATTCGTTACATTTATTTGATGTATCAGGCTTGAAAGAACAGAATCTTTAACAATGTAGTTTGAGATCGCATAGATGTCATCCAACACACTCACTTTGCTAAACAATTCGTTTTTTGCAATATCATTCACCGAAAACTCATAGCGTTGAGCATAGGGTTCTAAAATATAACCCGAAGCAATTAATACACGTGCAGTGTATTTATCATTCAGCGGCATTAGTTTTGATTTGTCATCAATGTAATAACTTTCGCCATCCGAATTTAAAATACGAACCAATGGTGTACGTTGAGTTACATTTACTGTTACATCACCATTGATATCTACCGCTACTTCCGCATTTTCTACAGCGGGATGAGAATTAAGCGCTTTTTCAAGATCGTTGACATTGATGTTGTTGAGTTGTGCTTTTAAGATCGAATCTTTTCTTTCATTAAAAAATTCTTTCACATCTTCTTCATCAATGAATGTATTCTCATCTGTGTTGATCACAGTGACACTCATGTTTTCGGCAATTACTGTTTTTTCTTTTTTACCAACAAAGGCTAAAGAAACCAGTAAACCTGATAATCCAATAATCCAAAGAACGATAGTTATTATTTTTCTTGTACTAATTTTTTTCATTTTTGTTTGTGTTCTCGCTTTCCGACTCCGCTCAGGCTGACAAGTTCGAACTATAAAACTTTAAATTACTGCCAACTGCTACTGCTTACTATTTGTCCCTTCACTCTCTTCAGTCTTTTCTATCCCTTCTATGTTTTCGTTTTCAAATATTCTTCAATCGGTTGTATCAAACTATCTATATCTCCTGCTCCTAATGTCATTACCACATCGCAATGGTGTGTTCTTAAAAACTCGATCACATTTTCCTTCTTCACTAAATGTTTGTGTTTCGATGTCATTTTATCCAATAGCATTTGTGAGTTTACACCTTCAATTGGTTTTTCTCGTGCGGGATAAATATCCAACAACACACATACATCCAACAGATCCAAACTTTGAGCAAAACCATCTGCAAAATCTCTGGTGCGTGAAAACAGATGCGGTTGAAAAATGCCTGTCACTTTTTTACCGGGATATAATTGTTTAGCAGCACTAATAGCTGCTTTCAATTCTTCCGGATGATGGGCATAATCATCTATGTACACAACAGATTTTGATTTCACATGATAATCAAAACGACGTTTCACACCTTTAAAAGAACGCAGGGCTTCGTTTATCACGTCACCCTTGATACCAATTTGCTGTGCAATTGCCACAGCAGCAATCGAATTTTCTACATTGTGTAACCCTGGCAAGCCAATGGCAGTCTGGTTTACAGCCTCAATAGGACTAGTAATGTTGTATCGAAATTCACCATTGCTAATGTGTATTGAGTTTGCAGAATATTCTGTATCTAAATTTAGTGAGTAGATAAGTCGTTTACCGCTGAGCTTCAAATCGTTATCAACATTTTTTTTAACAATCAAAAAGCCGTCATTTTGCACCTGCGAAGCAAATTGTTTGTAGGTATCGTGCATGGCATTTTTGTCGCCGTAAATATCTAAATGATCAGCGTCAACACTTGTTATCACTGTGATGTAGGGATGCAGCGTTAAAAATGAACGATCGTATTCATCAGCTTCTACCACCACGTAAGCATCTTTATTGGAGGCGTCACCCAGTAGTAAATTCGTTTTATAGTTCTGAGAAATGCCTCCTAAAAAGGCAAAACAATCAATTCCGGCTGTTTTTAAAATATGTGCCACCATAGTTGTGGTGGTTGTTTTTCCGTGAGTACCGGCAATGGCAATTGTTTTAAATTGCTTGGTAATTTCACCCAATACCCAGGAGCGTTTTTGTAAATTGTATTGATTAGTTTGAATATGGATAAACTCGCTGTGTTCTTTCGGTACTGCGGGAGTATAAATAATCAGTATTTCTTCTTTTTTGTATTTTGAAAATAATTCTTTTACTAATTGTTCATTTTCATGATAATGAACATGAATTCCTTCATCTTCTAATTCCTTGGTGAGTTCGGTTTGTGTTTTATCGTAACCATATACGGGTTTGCCATAATGGTTAAAGTAACGAGCCAATGCGCTCATGCCGATACCGCCAACACCTAAAAAATAATATAGTTTATAGTCCAGAATATTCATTACAAAGTATAGTTGGCTAATTTTAAAACTTCATTGGCGATCACACTGGTAGAATTAGGTTTTGCTAAGGCTTTACAGTTATGACTTATTTCTTTCATTTTGTTTTCATTGTTGATCAAAAAGAAAGTTGTTGCTATTAATTCTGATTTTGCTACACTTTCTTTTACTAATAATGCTGCATTTTTAGAAACTAACGACATGGCATTTTTAGTTTGATGATCTTCGGCAGCTGTGGGTAATGGCACTAAAATGGACGGTTTAGCAACAATGCATAATTCAGAGATAGCACCGGCACCTGCTCTTGAAATTACAACATCGGCTACGCTGTAGGCGAAATCCATGCGTGAGATAAAATCAACGACTTTAATATTTTCTGTATCTATCGCACTTGATCTTTCTTTGGCAATTGTAAAATAGGTTTTACCGGTTTGCCACAGTAATTGTACATCTTGTTTTTTAAATTGATTCAACCCTTCTACTAAAGCTTCGTTAATACCTTTGGCACCAAGACTTCCGCCAACTACTAAAACTGTTTTTTTGGTTTTATCAAGATTGAAAAAACGATAAGCCTCGTCTCTATCAACATTATTATTTAAAATATCTTGTCTAACCGGATTTCCGGTCAGGATGATTTTTTCTTTAGGAAAAAATTGTTCCATGCCTTCGTAAGCCACACAAATTTTACTCGCTTTTTTAGATAAAATTTTATTGGTGATGCCTGCGTAAGAATTTTGTTCTTGTAACAGTGCCGGAATTCCCTTTGCTGTAGCCGCTTTTAATAAAGGACCTGAGGCATAGCCACCCGTGCCTACAACCACATCCGGTTGAAAATCCTGAATGATTTTTTTGGTTTTTAAAAGCGATTGTATAATTAAAAAAGGTAATTTGAAATTAGCTAAAGTGAATTTACGTTGTAAGCCTGCAATAGGAACACCAATGATTTTATAACCGGCCGCAGGAACTTTTTCCATTTCCATTTTGCCTAAAGCACCTACAAATAAAATGTCGGCATGAGGCACCAGCTTTTTAATTTCGTTTGCAATAGCTACCGCCGGAAAAATATGTCCGCCTGTACCGCCTCCGCTTAATATGACTTTTAATGGTTTCATGTAATTACTCATATCGACCTCACCCCAGCCCCCTATCCTTTGAGGAGAGGGAGACGTAATTCGAAAAATTATTCTGTTGTTGTGATGACTTCTTCTTTTTGTTCGTTGGATTTACTAACGCTTAAAATAATACCAATTGCAATACAGGTAAACCAAATAGAGGTTCCTCCCATACTTACTAATGGTAAGGGTTGTCCGGTTACCGGAAATAAATTCACAGCAACGGCCATATTAATTAATGCCTGAAATACCAGGCTAAAGCTCAAGCCAACAGCCATTAAACCACCAAAGGTTTTTTCCGAATCACGTAAAATCCGGATGCCCCTGAATAATAAGATCATATATAAGAACAGCATGGCAAAGCCAGTGAATAGACCATACTCCTCGATGATAATAGCATAAATAAAATCGGAAGAAGCTTGAGGTAAAAATGCACGTTGTGTACTGTTACCTGGGCCTTTACCAATCACGCCACCTGTTGCAATGGCTATTTTTGCCTGTTCACTTTGGTAATTATTTTTTGCATCACCCTGGCTAAAGTTTTCGATACGTGCTTTCCATGTTCTTCCACGTGGTATAGCGTCCGGAAATTGATAGATCACAATTCCTAACAATAAAGCAAAACCCACACAGCCACCTAAAATGTATAGGATGAATTTTACTTTTACTCTACCTACAAACATCAGGAACAAACAGTTTGCAAATAATAATGCCGCTGTAGAAAAGTTAGCCGGTAAGATCAATAAACAAATAAAACCTACAGGTAATAAGATATATTTCAGTAAAGATTTAAAGTCATCTAATTGTCCTTGTTTAATGGTAAGTGTGCGAGCGACAAAAATCAATAAAATAATTTTAGCAACGTCAGAAGATTGAAATGTTAACCCTAACCCTGGAATTTCAATCCATCTGCTGGCTTCGCCGGCGCTTACACCTTTTAATAAGGTAAATAACAATAATGGAATTACTAAGAAGATACCGATCTGTGCGACACGCGAAAACAGAGTGTACTTTAATTTATGTACGATGTACATAATAAAAATGCCACCAACGATGGTGATTGCATGTTTTATCAAGTAAGCTTCGGTATTACCTTGTTTGTATTTATGAGCTAATGTTACAACCGAACTGTATACTACTAAAATAGATAGCAACGACAATAGAAAAACTATTGTCCAGATCACTCTATCTCCTTTTAAGTATGCGAATTGTTTCATTTGCTATTGATTAATGATAAAGGACAAATGATTCATGATATTCTTTATCATTTGTCATATATCTTTTATCCATTTGTTTTATTCTTGTAATACCAGTTCTTTAAATTTAGCGCCTCTGTTTTTGTAATTATCAAAAGCGTCGTAGCTTGGGCAAGCAGGCGAAAATAATACTGCCTGATTTTTAATAGCCTTTGCTTTTGAAATGCCAACAGCACTTTCTAAATTCTCAGCAACGATCAGCATCACATGTTTATTGAATACGTTTTTGATCTCTGCAAAGCGACGACCATAATAAATAACCGTTTTGATGTTGTAATAGTTAAGATTTGTAAACCAAGAATAATCTGTTTTCAAATCATCACCACCTAATATTAATACTAGTTCAACAT
>Ga0066415_1000146_pt1 | contig 12139 bp, 9 predicted proteins | sample LakWasMet21_HOW5_2_FD_59542 | JGI IMG/M metagenome (GOLD analysis project Ga0066415, IMG submission 59542) | Freshwater sediment methanotrophic microbial communities from Lake Washington under simulated oxygen tension - Sediment Metagenome 21_HOW5 | ecosystem: Environmental > Aquatic > Freshwater... | reverse complement strand
TTTAGGCGTAGTGCCTATTTTATTATTGGCAAATTTATGTGTAGGGATTTATTGGAATTTATCTATTTGGTTTAAATTAACCGGGCAGACTAAGTTCGGCGCAATGATCACTGTTGGCGGAGCCGTTATTACTTTAGTGATTAACTTTGGTTTCATTCCCAAATACGGCTATATGGCTTGCGCCTGGGCTACATTGGCGTCTTACGGCGTGATGATGATCGCTTCTTATGTATTAGGACAAAAGTATTATCCGGTGAAATATAACATGAGGAGCATTTTTGTGTTTACTTTTCTGGCGCTTGGATTTTATTTTATTTCTACGATTTATTCGGATATGGAAAACACAACCATTAAGTTAGTATTAAATAATAGTTTGTTGGCCATATTTGCCTGGATATTTTATAAATTAGAATTCGATAATTTAAAAAATCTGAAACATTTAGAAGCATGATAGTTAGAGTAGTTAATCAATCAAAACACGAGTTACCACAATACGCTACGGAGTTGTCAGCGGGCTTAGACTTAAGAGCTAATATTGATTCGCCCATTGAATTAAAGCCTCTTGAAAGAGCTTTAGTGCCAACGGGATTATTTATAGAATTACAAAAAGGATACGAAGCACAAATTCGTCCACGTAGTGGTTTAGCATTTAAAAATGGCATCACTGTTTTAAATTCACCCGGAACCATTGATGCTGATTATAGAGGAGAAGTAAAAGTATTGTTAGTGAATTTATCTAACGCTGCTTTTGTTGTAAATGATGGCGAACGTGTTGCCCAAATGGTAATTGCTAAACACGAACAAATTACCTGGGAACAAACTTCTTCGTTAGAAGAAACCCAGCGTGGAGCCGGAGGCTTCGGACATACCGGAACTAAGTAGATTTTTATCTACATAAACCTGACAGGTTTATAACACATGCCGCTTATTAAACCTGACAGGTGTTTTTGTTGTCAGTTCGAGTTGTCACCCTCAGCGGAGTCGAAGGGTGAGAACTGTTGAATTAAATAATCTTCTTCAATCTTTCCGTGATCTCTAATACTGCAGGACACACTATTGTGTTTTTAAACGTAAGATCTAAGATTTGTTCCATGCGTTTTCTATCAGTGTGCGGATATTCTCTGCAGGCATTGGGCCGAGCTTCGTATACCGAGCAATAATTATCAGAGCCTAAAAACGGACACGGCGCTTGCCTCAGCACATAATCTTTGTCCTCATCAATACGTAAATACTTATCTATAAATTCACCGGGTTTTAAGCGAAAATGTTTAGCAAGCCGTTCAATATCTCTGTTGTAGAAAATAGGTGAAGTGGTCTTACAACAATTGGCACAAACTAAACAATCCATTTCTTCAAACACTTCTTCGTGTAAGTTGTGAAATTTTTCATCTAAATTTTTTGGCTTAGTACGCTTCAGTTTATCAAAAAAGATTCTGTTCTCTTTCTTAAGAGTAGACGCTTTTTGATTATGTTTTTGTAAATCCAAGATACAACGTGTAAATCAGAGGTATGCGTAATTAATAAATTTTTAGTGCGTAAGTTCTTTAATGAATTCTTCAGGTGTTTTTGAATTTTCGATCGAGTAATCGCCAATTTTTGTTCGGCATAAAGTATCCAGATAGGCGCCGCTATCTAAGGCTAACCCAAAATCGCGGGCAATGCTTCTGATGTATGTTCCCTTAGTGCAGGCAATTCTAAAATTAACCAATGGTAAGTTGCAGGATGTTATTTCAAAATCTAAAATTTCAATAGGGCGTGGTTTTAATTCTATTTCCTCACCAATTCTTGCCAATTTATACATGCGTTTGCCATCTACTTTTACAGCGCTGAACATCGGAGGAACCTGTTCTTGTTTACCTATAAATGATTGAGCTACTTCACGAATTAATTGTTCAGTAATATGTTCGGTGGGGTAGGTAGCATCTACTTCTTTTTCTTTATCGTAACAAGGCGTGGTAGCACCAATAAAAAAAGTGCCTGTATATTCTTTTGGCAGATCCTGAAACTCAGAAATGGATTTGGTTCTTTTTCCGGTGCAAATAATTAATAAACCGGTAGCTAAAGGATCAAGCGTACCAGCGTGCCCGATTTTTAAATGCACATGTTTTCCATCTAACAATAAAGAAGGATGTTTTTTTAAAGCGTGCTTTAATTTATTGACAGCCTGAAACGACGACCATGTATATGGTTTATTAATTAATAATAATTCGCCGCTGCGGTAATCTGTTTCCATGATGGTAAAACCGATTAAAAATGGTGACCCAATTTTTCTTTTTTGGTTTGTAAATATTTTTCGTTGTGAGGGTTTGATTCGATGATGATGGAAATATTTTCTACGATCTCTAGGCCGTAACCTACTAAACCTACACGTTTCACGGGGTTGTTAGTCATTAAACGCATTTTAGAAACACCAAGATCCCTTAAAATTTGCGCGCCAATACCATAATCACGTTCATCGGCTTTAAAGCCTAATTCTAAATTTGCTTCTACAGTATCTTTACCTTCTTCTTGTAATTTATATGCTTTTAATTTGTTTAATAAACCAATACCTCTTCCTTCCTGGTTCATGTATACGATCACACCTTTTCCTTCTTTTTCTATCAACTGCATTGCTTTCTCTAATTGTGGTCCGCAATCGCAACGGCACGAACCAAAAATATCACCGGTAACACAAGAAGAGTGAACACGAACCAAAACAGGTTCATCTTTTTTCCATTCGCCTTTTATTAAAGCGAGGTGTTCCTCACCGTTAGTATTAACTTTATAATCGATCAATCTAAAATCGCCAAACTTAGTTGGCATGGCCACTTCTACTTGTTTAGTTACAATACTTTCTTTAGCTAATCGGTATGAGATCAGGTCTTTAATGGTAACAATTTTGAGATCAAATTTTTTGGCAATTTTCATCAAGTCCGGTAAACGAGCCATGGTACCATCTTCGTTCATAATTTCTACCAGTGCACCGCAAGATTCGAAACCCGCTAAGCGTGCAAAATCAATTGTTGCTTCTGTATGTCCGGTACGACGTAATACGCCACCGTTTTTTGCAATTAAAGGAAATATATGTCCCGGTCTTCCAAAATCTTTTGCTTTCATGTTTGGATCGATCATGGCCTGAATGGTTTTTGATCGGTCGGCTGCTGAAATACCTGTGGTGCAGCCATATCCTAATAGATCGATAGATACAGTAAATGCTGTTTCGTGTAAAGCGGTATTGGAAGTTACCATTAACTCTAGCTGTAGTTCTTTGGCTTTTTCTTCAGTAATAGCCGCGCAAATTAAACCACGGCCATGAGTAGCCATAAAGTTGATTACTTCGGGTGTAATGTTACGCGCTGCAGTTAAGAAGTCTCCTTCGTTTTCACGATCTTCATCATCAACTACAATAATCACTTTACCGTTTTGAATATCGGTAATAGCTTCTTCAATGGTGTTCAATTTAATTTTTTCCATGCGGACGCAAATTTACGGATAAAATGCCATTTTAGTGCCAAAAGTGTGGATTTTATGGAACCTGCCTGACGGCAAAGGCAGGTACAAATAACGTGGAAAATCAAGGTTTAGTAGAAAAATTGGTTTACCCAACACCTGTCAGGTTTATGAGCTCCCGGTTTTAAACCTGACAGGTGTGCACGTTGGTTTAATCCTTTTTCAGAAGTAATTGCTGGATCAGGTTATCGGTTTTAACCTGATATTGCTCATAGGCTTTACCAGTAGCGGGACCGTTAAAACCTGTATAAATAGTTTTAACGCGATGTTTCCTGTCTAAGATGATAGTTGTTGGGAAAGCAGAAACTTTATTTAAAAAAGGTAAACTTTCGGAAGCTTTGGCGGAACCATTTAAGCCGGTAATTAAAAACTCATAGTCGGCACCAAATTTCTTTTTAGAACGCAACACATTATTTTTTGCTTTTTCAAAATCGGGAGTACGTTCGTAAGCCAAAGCCACAATTTCCAAACCTTTGCTTTTGTATTGTTTGTATACCTTTGCTAAATAAGCTGTTTCGTCCATACAATTAGGGCACCAGCTTCCCATTAATTGAATGATGACTACTTTATTCTTAAATTTATCATCAGTTAAACTCACCGTTTTACCATCCAGATTTGGAAATGAGAAGGAGATCCTTTCATCTGGATTTTTTAAATAGGTAATACTTTCCGGATCTTTTAATTCAAATTTTTCGTTTCTTACAGCTATCCAGGTTTCTTTGCCAGATATGCCATAAAAGGCTTCTCCGGATAATGAATCCGCTTTTCCGTTAGTTTTGGCACTACCGGCAACAAACAAAAAAGCGTGCGACCCATCAAAACAAGAGAGGGCCATTGTATTATTTTGTACAGACCCTTCCAGATAACGATAATCGCCGGTTTCTGTTAAAAAAGTTCCAGTTAATTTATTTCCGGTTTGTTTAAATAAGCCTATGGCTTTGTACTCGCCTTCTTTGCCAACATCAAAGGTTACTTCATATTTTCCTGTAAAGTCAGCCGATGCGTCTTTATCGGTTACAAAACGTCTTGTGTCGTTATAATAAGCTTCAAAAGGAATGGTATTTTTTTCTTTTTTAGAATGATTGATCCAAACACCCGATAAAGTATCTCGCGTTAATTTTGTTCTGAATTCAGAATCGAAAACCGGCATTTTAACAATAACCGAATCGTTAAGAAAAGTAATTTCGGTAACTTTTATTTTTTCTTCAGCATTACGGATTTCAATAATCGGTTTGTTTTTTAAATAGGTTACCACGAAATTACAAGGCAAAATAATTTCATTCTTTTTCTCACTTAAGGTGAATACACCACGCCAGGAACCCTTTTTTAAAATGGGTTGAGCTGAAACACTGGTTAGCGAAATAAAGAATAAGCCGGATATAAAAAGTTTAAAATAAGTCATCTCACAAAAAATAAGGATGACTAAAGATACTAAATTGGAAACACTAAACTAACAGTTGCGCCATGATCATTTCTAAAGGCAACTTTAGCATCAATTTGATCGGCTAAAGATTCGATAAGAGAGATCCCTAAAGAAGATTCTTCTCTGCTTTCAAGATCTTGAAAGCCTTTTCCGTTATCGGATAAGGAGATCTTCATTTTATCGTAAATAGTTTGCATTTGAATAGTGATCAATGGTTTTTCAAAGCCTTCATGAAAGGCATGTTTTAATGCGTTGGTAATAGCTTCATTTAAAATTAAACCAATAGGAACGGCTTTTGTGATCTCTATTTCCGCATTGTCCAATTCTTCTTTAATTTCAATTTGGTTTTTTGAAGGAAAACTTTTTACTACTTCATTAACCAATTCAGATAAATACATTTTGAAATCGATCTTGGCTAGATTATCTTTTTTGTATAACCGTTCATGTACCATAGCAATACTCATCACGCGGTTACGCGATTCGATCATTAAATTCTTTGAAACATCGCAAGGTGCTTTTTCGGTTTGTAAATTCAATAAACCGGTGATGATAGCAAGGTTGTTTTTTACACGGTGTTGTATTTCGGCCAATAGAGTTTCTTTTTCTTTTAAGGAATGCGATATTTTTGATTGCGCCTCGTGTTCTTTATCTAATAACAACATGACTTCGTTATTCTGTTGGTTTATCAACCGGATCACCAGATATACTAAAACCATAGTGATGACAAGTGTTAGAGCACTGTTGTATATTAATAGGGTTTTTTCATCCGACAAAGTGATGGATTTAATTAATAGACTCTCGATGCGAAACATCAGAGAAAAAGAAAAACTGATCAATGTGATGAGAAAAAATACCAGAGTTCTTGTTACTGATTTTGAAGGATTATGAATTAAAGCAATACAGAATATAATGGGGAAATAGTATAAGAAATTACCTACGGCTATATGGTATTGCTCGCTTAAAATAAAGACCGAAAGATTAATAGAGACAACAAAAATGTAAGAAGTAGGAGTGTAAATTTTTTGCTTGTGAAGCAATAAAATGGCTAATGAGAAAAGCGAGGTAAATGCTACAATTGGTTTTGGATATTCCCCATTAATAAACAAGGCAGTAGAAAGACCAATTAATATTCCCGCAAGAGTAATAAGAGCAAATAAATTTAAAACTCTGACTTCACGTTTTTCGTAAAATTCTAAATTATCATTTATGCCTGTGTCTAAAATATTAGAAAGCTTCATTAATACAGTACTTTAGTTCCAAGCTTATGAAGATAGAATTTATTTAATCAAAACAAAATTGCTTGGTCTAAAAATAACCCGGAAAGCCCTTTTTTAACAAATGCAGAAATCTACAATAATTTAGATTTAGAAATTAAACCACCATATTCACGATCTTCTTATGAACTACGATTACTTTTTTAGGCTGTTTGCCATCTAAGAGTTTATGCGTTTGTTCATTTTTCATCACTTCAGCTTCTACTTCCTGAACAGTTAATGTGGCAGGCAATTCCAACGTGAATTTTAATTTACCGTTTACAGATACCGGATAGTTTACGCTATCGTCTACCAAATATTCTTCGTTATATTCAGGGAAAGTAGCATACACGATGCTTTCGGTGTTACCTAATTGTTTCCACAACTCTTCAGTAATGTGAGGAGCATAAGATGATAAACAAATTAATAAAGGTTCCAAAATTGCTTTTTTATTACACTTGGCATCCGTTAATTCGTTCACACAGATCATAAAGGTACTGATGGAAGTATTGAAAGAAAAACGTTCAATGTCTTCTACCACTTTTTTAATGGTTTTATGTAAAGTTTTTAATTCAGTTTTGGTTGGTTCGGCATCGCTTATGTTAAATGCAGCGACCTCACCCCGGCCCTCTCCTGCAAGGAGAGGGAGATAGAACAGGCGCCATAATTTTTTTAAGAAGCCGTGAACACCTGTGATACCATTAGTGTTCCATGGTTTACTTTGCTCTAAAGGACCTAAGAACATTTCGTATAAACGTAAAGTGTCAGCGCCAAATTTTTCGCAAATGTCATCTGGAGTAACAACGTTCCACTTCGATTTTGACATTTTTTCTACTTCTCTCACGCAAATATACTTTTCTCCCATTGAGAAAAATTCAATATTTTCATCTCCAGATAAAGTCTTTTTCCATGATTTAAACCTATCAACATCAAGTTCATCATTTCCTGATACCAAATCAACTGGAACGTGTCTTTTCATAATCCAATTTGAGTCATCGTCGACCATCTCTAAATCATAATCAATACCACGTATAAAATCAAAATTGAGATTTAGTTCACCAAAAGCATTATCATAAAAATTGATTAAATCTTCCGTGATAGATCCATCTTCACATAAGTTCTTCTCTACTTCTTTCGAAACATAGATAATTGGCAGCTTTGCTTTCGTAAAATCGTATTGCTTAAACTTTTCATTTTTACTTGTATAAGTAAAACACGATCCCAAATGCAAGGTAAAAGCAGAACTACCCTGTATCATCCCTTGATTGATCAACTTCTTAGCAGGTTCTTCAATATTAATATAACCAAGATCTTTTAAGAATTTTGTCCAGAAACGCACATACAATAAATGGCCGGTTGCGTGTTCACTACCGCCTAGGTAAAGATCAACTTGTTGCCAGTAGTCGGTTAATTTTTTATCAGCAAAGGCCGAACCGTTATGTGCATCCATATAACGTAAAAAATACCAAGAGCTACCGGCCCAACCAGGCATGGTGCTTAATTCATATTGATATTTCTCTTTAACATCCCCCGCCCCTTGGGCACCCCCTTCCAAGGGGGAATAGAACCAGTCTTTCGCTCTGGCTAATGGTGGTTCGCCATCTTCGGTTGGTAAATATTTATCTACCTCCGGTAAGATCAACGGTAATTCGTTATCGTTTAACACATAAGGAATATCATTTTTATAATACACCGGAATTGGTTCTCCCCAATAGCGCTGGCGGCCAAATACGGCATCACGTAAACGGTAATTGATCTTTCCTTTTCCTAAGCCACGTGCTTCAATTTCTGCAATGATCTTTTTCATGGCGGCTTTTACTTCTAAGCCATTTAAAAAATCAGAGTTGATAAGTTTTCCTTCTTTGGCATCATAAGCTTCTTTAGAAATATCTCCACCTTCAATTACTTCCAGTAATGGTAAATTGAAATGTTTGGCAAAACTATAATCGCGTGTATCATGCGCCGGAACTGCCATAACAGCACCTGTTCCATAACCCGCTAATACGTAATCACCGATCCAGATGGGAATTTGTTTTCCGGTGAATGGATGTGCTACATAAGATCCTGTGAATACGCCCGTAATTTTTGTCACATCAGCCTGACGTTCGCGCTCGCTTCTGTTTTTTGCTTTGGTTACATAATCTTCAACAGCTGCTTTGTTGTCAGCGGTTGTTAAGGTTTCTACCAATTCGTGTTCAGGAGCTATAGTCACAAAAGATACACCAAATACCGTATCAGGACGGGTTGTGAAAACTTCAATGAATTGAGACCCTGAAACAAGTTCAGGGTGACCTGCAATTTTGAATTTTAATGAAGAACCTTCAGAACGACCAATCCAATTACGTTGCGCTTCTTTTAAGCTTTCTGTCCAATCCAAGGCGTCTAAGCCATCTAACAAACGTTGTGCATAAGCGGTAATGCGCATGCTCCATTGTTTCATCAATTTACGTTCTACCGGATAACCGCCACGTTCACTTACTCCGTCTTTTACTTCATCGTTTGCTAACACGGTTCCTAATTGTGGACACCAGTTTACATAAGCTTCGCCTAAGTAAGCAATACGAAAATTCATTAAAATGTCACTCTTCTTTTTTTCATCAAATGATTTCCATTCTTCGGCGGTAAAAGGGGCAACATCTTTTTCAACATCTCCGGTTAAGGTATCATCTAATTTGCAGTTGAACCCTTTGGTTTCAAAAACCGCAATTAAACTATCAATGGATTCTGCTTTATTGGTGCTCTTGTTATACCACGAATTAAATAATTGAATGAAGATCCATTGCGTCCATTTGTAATATTCAGGATCAGATGTTCTTACTTCTCTGTCCCAGTCAAATGAAAAACCTATTTTGTCTAATTGTTTACGGTAAACAGAAATATTTTGTTCGGTGGTAATTTTTGGATGTTGTCCTGTTTGAATGGCGTATTGTTCGGCCGGTAAGCCAAAGCTATCGTAACCCATTGGGTGCAATACATTAAACCCTTTTTGTCTTTTGTAACGCGATACAATATCAGAAGCAATATATCCTAAAGGATGTCCAACGTGTAAACCGGCACCTGATGGATACGGAAACATATCCAATACATAGTACTTAGGTTTAGTTGAATGATTATCGGCAGCAAAGGTTTTATGTTTTGCCCAGTATGCTTGCCAATTTTGTTCTATCTCTTTAAAATTATATTCCATCTGTTCACTGATTTTGCGAGGTGTAAAGATAGGACTTAACCGCAAAGGGCGCAAAGTTTTTTAGCAGGGAAAATTAACCACATAGGCACATAGTTAACGATAGACTTTGCATAAGATAGGGCGGTTCCGTCATTGCGAGAAGGTACGACGAAGCAATCTCAAAGAATGAAGCGATTGCCGCGCTTCGCTCGCAATTACGTGTAACTAAAAACGCAAAGAACTCTTTCGTCCTTTGCGTCTTCTTTGTAAACTCAGTGGTTAAATATTCTAGTACTTAATCCCCGAAACACCAATATTTTCAATCGGATGCCAGGTTGTTTTTAATTCTTGTAGATCAGTTATGTAATAAGGTCCTTGTTCTTTTTCATCAGCCCAGTTGTGATTCCAAGTGAAGACACGTTTCACATTTAAGGAAGCGTTTTCGCCAATGGTTTTATTAAAGTCTTTTTCTGAATTGCAATTAATGATCGCGTTCACATCCATGTGCGATGAAAAATGAGCATGTAATTCTTTTCGGTTTCCCGTTACAATATTTACGACGCCACCCGGAACATCACTGGTAGCTAATACTTCGGCAAAGGTGATAGAGCAAGTTGGTTTGCTTTCAGATGCTAACACAATACACGTATTGCCACCTGCAATACAAGGCGCTACGACTGAAACTAATCCAAGCAATGCAGTTGATTCATCAGCCATAATAGCTACAACACCCATTGGTTCAGGCACCGAGAAATTAAAATGTGAAGAAGCAACCGGGTTAACTGCACTAAACATTTGTTGGTATTTATCACACCAGCCCGCATAATACACCAAACGATCGATACTCAACTCCACTTCTTTTTTAGCTTGTGAAGCTGTGTAACCTAACTGTTTTAATTCTTCTAAAAATTGTTCTTTGCGACCCTCAAGCATTTCGGCAATGCGATATAAAATTTGTCCGCGGTTAAAGGCTGCACGAGAACTCCATCCGCTAAATGCACCACGAGCAATTACTACAGCATTTCTAAAATCTTTACGAGAAGATAAACTTACGTTTACAGTCATGTTGTTTTTTAATTTTAAAGGATAATAACGTCCACTTTCCGTACGAGGAAATTGTCCGCCAATAAATATTTTGTATGTTTTTAAAACTTCTATTCTTTCCATTGTTATTGTGTTAAACCCGCTCGGTTTCCCCTCTAAAAAGAGGGGACTAAGGGGTGTGTTGTTCTAATTTGTTTTCTATGTGTTTCGATAATGAATTTAATACTAAGTCTAAATTATTTCTTACTTCTCCTTCAGAAAATCTTAATACTGTAAATCCTAATTTTGTTAATTCCAAATCTCTTTCTTTATCCTCTTCTGCTTTAAAGTTGTGACTATATCCGTCAATTTCAATAATCAATTTTAATTTGTGACAATAAAAATCAACGATATAATTTAAAATGGGCTTTTGTCTGTGGAAATCGAAACCATAACATTGCTTATTACGTAATTTTTTCCATAATAAAATTTCTCCAAGTGTTGAATTATTTCTCAACTCTCGGGCTTTTTCTTTTAAGTATGGATTATATATTACTTTCAATTTAATTATTTCTTTTTTACACACCCCTTAATCCCCTCTTTTTAGAGGGGAGATAGTGCCACTAAAACTTTAAGTACGGCATCAATCCATGTAAACCACCTTCGCGTCCAAAGCCACTTTCTTTGTATCCACCGAATGGTGATGTAGGATCGAACTTGTTGTAAGTGTTTGCCCAAACCACACCGGCACGTAACTTAGTGGTCATGTTAAAAATGCGAGAGCCTTTATCTGTCCACACACCGGCACTTAAACCATAAGGAATGTTGTTGGCTTTCTCGATCACTTCTTCAATAGTTCTAAACGTTTGAATTGCTAGCACCGGCCCAAAAATTTCTTCCTGAGAAATGCGGTGAGATTGTGATGTATTTAAAAATAAAGTAGGACGCACAAAGAATCCTTTTTTAGGAATCGAGCAAGAACTTTGATACATCTCGGCTCCATCGTTCACGCCAATTTTTAAATACTCATTGATTTTGTTCAATTGCATTTTAGAATTGATTGCACCAATGTCTGTATTTTTATCCATTGGATCGCCAACAATTAAGGTTTCTAAACGATCTTTTAATTTACGGATCACTTCATCAGCTACGCTTTCTTGCACAAATAAACGAGAACCTGCGCAACACACATGACCTTGGTTAAAGAAGATGCCATTCACGATTCCTTCTACTGCTTGATTAATCGGAGCATCTTCAAAAATAATATTGGCGGCTTTGCCACCTAATTCCAACGTTAATTTTTTATCCGTTCCTGCCACTGCTTTTTGGATCCATTTACCAACATTGGTACTTCCTGTAAAAGCAATTTTATTAATGTCTTTATGATTGACCATTGATGCACCAACTGGACCGTGACCTGTAATGATATTCACCACGCCATCAGGTAATCCACTTTCCTGAATGATCTCGGCTAGTTTTAAAGCAGTTAAAGATGTAGTTTCCGCTGGTTTCAAAACAACAGTATTACCGGTTGCTAAAGCCGGAGCAATTTTCCATGCCGCCATTAATAAAGGGAAATTCCAAGGAATAACTTGTCCTGCTACACCCAATGATTTTGGGTTACGATTAGGAAAAGCGTATTCTAATTTATCGGCCCAACCAGCGTAATAGAAAAAATGATTTGCTGCTAAAGGCACGTCAATGTCACGACTCTCGCGAATGGATTTACCACCATCTAAGGTTTCAATCACCGATAATTCACGAGCACGCTCTTGAATTAAACGC
>Ga0066415_1000136_pt1 | contig 12596 bp, 8 predicted proteins | sample LakWasMet21_HOW5_2_FD_59542 | JGI IMG/M metagenome (GOLD analysis project Ga0066415, IMG submission 59542) | Freshwater sediment methanotrophic microbial communities from Lake Washington under simulated oxygen tension - Sediment Metagenome 21_HOW5 | ecosystem: Environmental > Aquatic > Freshwater... | reverse complement strand
GGAGATGGTGGTGGGCCTGCTCGGCATACTCAAGGCCGGCGGAGCCTATCTGCCCTTGGACTCTGGTTACCCCAGGGAACGGCTGGCATTCATGCTGGCCGATGCCCGGCCCCAAGTGTTGCTCAGCCAGAGCAGCTTGAGCGAATGTCTGCCCGAGCATTCCCGGCTGATCTGCCTGGACCGCGACTGGCCGATGATCGCCGGCGAGCGAGACTTCGACCCGGTCCCGTGCCAGCACCCCGATCACCTTGCCTACGTGATCCATACCTCCGGTTCTACGGGTAGGCCCAAAGGCGTGGGGATTACCCATGCCAACGCCGTCGGGCTGGTGACTTGGGCCCAGTCGGTTTTTTCTCCCGAAGACACGGCCGTCGTACTGGCCTCGACTTCTCTGTGTTTTGACCTGTCGGTTTTTGAGTTGTTCGTCCCTCTTTGCCGGGGCGGCAGGGTGGTCATCGTAAGGGACGCTCTGGAATGGCCGTCCCCGGCCCGAGCCTCTGGTGTCAGTCTGGTGAATACGGTACCGTCCGTCATGAAGGCTTTAATCCGAACCGGAGAATTACCCGCTTCGGTGCGCGTCGTGAACCTGGCGGGGGAAGCACTGCCTGGCGAGCTGGTACGGCAAATCTATGGTCATGGTGGCGTCGCCGGCGTTTTCAATCTTTACGGGCCTACGGAAACAACGACCTATTCGAGCTTTGCCCGGATCGATCCAGAGGAAAAAACCCAGCCCGCAATAGGCCGCCCCATTGCCAATACCCGGATTTATCTGCTGGACCGGATGCTGGAGCCGGTGCCGATGGGTGTCACGGGCGAGCTTTATATCGGCGGTGCCGGGTTGGCGCGGGGTTATCTCAACCGTCCGGATTTGACGGCGGAACGGTTCGTGCCCGACCCGTTCGGCGCCCGGGCTGGCGAGCGCCTCTACTGGACCGGCGACTTGGCCCGCTACCGACCGGACGGAAATCTGGAGTATCTGGGCCGCATCGACCATCAGGTCAAGATTCACGGCTTTCGCATCGAATTGGGCGAAATCGAAACGCGCCTGCGGGAACAGCCCGAAATCAAGGACGCCGTAGTCATGGCGCGGGAAGACCGCGCCGATGACAAGCGTCTGGTGGCCTACGTCGTGGCAGTCGGGGAGGCCGGCCTGGAGATGGAAAGCTTGCGTCGCCGCTTGCGGGACTTTCTGCCCGAATACATGGTGCCGGCGCTGTTCGTCGCGCTCGCCGGCCTTCCGCTGATGCCCAACGGTAAGGTGGACCGTAAAGCCTTGCCCGAGCCGGAACCCGGCGAACGGGTGGAAGCCCAGCGCGTCGCTCCCCGTAATCCGACCGAAGCGATGCTTGCCGAACTGTGGGCCGAGTTGCTCGACCTTGAGCGAATCGGCATCCACGACAACTTTTTTACGCTGGGCGGACATTCCCTGTCGGCTTATCGGCTCATCAGCCTGATCCGTCAACGGGGGTACGGTGAACTGCCGTACAGTGCCATTTTTCAGGCTCCCACCATTGCCGGATTGGCCGCGCGCCTGCTGGAAAGCCGTGAAGCCGGGAATGATTCCACCCTGGTCCTGATGGGCAAAGGTCATGGCGGAACGCTCCTGTACTGTTTTCATCCCGCCGGCGGGTTGGTCCATGCTTACCAACCCCTCGCCGACGCTTTGCTTCCGGCGCACTCCGTCTACGGCATCCAGGCGCACTATTGTTTCGGCGAGGCCGAACGAAACGCCTCCATAGACGGTCTGGCTGACGAGTATGCCGACTTGATTCGTCGCGACTCCATCGGCCCCTATCGGCTGCTGGGCTGGTCGATGGGCGGATTGATCGCACTGGCGGTCGCCGAACGTCTGGAGCGGAGATTCGACGAACGGGTCGTCTTTGTCGGCTTATTGGACACCTTGCTGCGGGTGCCGCTGCTACCGGAGCGTTTGACCCTGGATCATTTCGCCCGCTTTCTGGAACGGCCCGCGGATCGGATGGCCTTCGCCCGGCTTAAACAGACGGAGCGCCAAGCCCTGGAAGCCATTCTGGCCGAATCTTCCCGCGGTGAGGGTCTGGCCCGTATCGCCGAGTGGGGGCAAGCACGGAACTATTGGTTGCGCGACGCCCTGATAGAACCGCTGGTGGCGGAGTACCTCGAATGGGAAAAAGGGACCCTCATGACCAACGCCTTTCAGCCGCCGATCATCCGGGCGCCGATCCATATCTGGTGGGCGGAGGCTTCCCTGGACATCCGGGGGCAAGGGCCGGTCGACTGGGGGCGCTACACCCGCTCCGGGGTGAACACGGCGGTAGTGCCGGGAACACACCACGAAAACATTATCAGGTCCGCCGAAGTCCACCGCTCGCTCCTGCGCCGGCTCGACGAATTCTTAAGAACTGGGTGCGACGGCGGCACAAGGGAATGCTGACAATGGGGAAAATCCGCCTTTTGGCGATGGCCGCTGGTGTTATGCTCCTTGGACTGGCCCTGGGCCTATACGGGATAGTGCGAGCATCGTTGCCGGACAACGACGGCAGACTGAGCCTGCCGGGTCTGTCCGCCCCCGCCGAGGTGACGCTGGACGAAAGGGGCATTCCGCGGATCTCGGCCCGTACTCGGGAGGACGCCTTCCACGCACTGGGATTCGTGACGGCCCGCGACCGCTTATTTCAGATGGACCTGCTGCGCCGTCATGCCGCCGGACGTTTGGCCGAGGTGTTGGGCGCGGGACTTGCTGAATCTGACCGCCGCCACAGGATCATGGGATTCGAATCGCTGGCGCAAGAGGTGCTGGCGCGCCTCCCGGAAGACCAGAAAGCGGTGCTGAGGGCTTACGCGGAGGGGGTCAACCAAGCCGTAGACCTGATGCCGGTACGTCCTCCCGAATTTCTGCTGCTCGGTTACCGGCCGGCTGTCTGGTGCCCGGAGGACAGCCTGCTGGTCGTACTCGGCATGGAAGAAAACCTGAGCTGGCCCAGCGACCTGGAGCGCATGTTAACCGTTATGAAAGCGTCACTCCCATCGTCAGTATACGCATTCCTGACACCGCCTATGGATCATTATACCAACCGGATATTGAATGGCGACAGTTCTCAGTATAAGCCGCGAGCTATTCCCAAGAACGAATTAGCGGCCATATTGGAAAACGTTGACGACAACGAACGACATATCGCTTTGCTGGAGGATGTTGCAGTGCCGGGAGGTTCTAACGCCTTTGTAGTTGGGCCTACGAAAACCCACGATGGTCGGGCAATTTTGGCGAATGATATGCACTTGGCGCTTACGGTACCAAATATCTGGTATCGTGCCGAACTGCATTATGCAAACAGCAATCTTTCCGGTTTCACTTTACCGGGCGTTCCCCTGCTGATTTCGGGTTCGAATGGGCATATCTCTTGGGGTTTTACCAGCATCAGCGGCGATCTTTCCGATCTGGTATTGTTGGATATTGATCCGGCCGATCGCGAACGGTATTACACAGCCAAAGGATTTACCCGCTTCGGTAAACGGAAGGAAACGATAAAGATACGCGGAAAACCCGATCTAACGGTTGAAATACGTACGACAATTTGGGGGCCTGTATTACCTGATTCTCTTGTAGGGCGGTTAGTGGCTCTGCGCTGGACAGCTTTGGACCCTGCCGCCACCGACCTGAAGTTTCTCGACTTAGATAGCGTTAGCGATGTAAACGAGGCGCTGACTTTGTTTAATCAAGCTGGAGGGCCACCTTTAAATGCCTTGGTGGTCGATGTTCTCGGTAATATCGGTTGGACTTATTCTGGAAAAATTCCCAAGCGTTTCGGTCTAAACGGTTCAGTCGCGCAATCTTGGGCGAACGGCATTCGGGGTTGGCGCGGCTATATCGCTCCACAAGAACTGCCACGCATAATCAATCCAACATCCGGCTTTATCGTAAACGCCAATCAACGTATGGTGGGCGAACAAACACTACCCTACGCCATCGGCAATAATTTTGGCGGCGGGTATCGAGCCTACCGGATTAGCCAACTTCTTGAAGGTATGGAAGACCTAACTGAGAACGATCTCCTGAAAGTACAATTGGATTCAAGGACCGACTTTTTTCGATATTATCAGCAACTAGCCTTGTCTCTTCTGAAAAAAGACAGCAATCCAGCGGAGCAGCGTCTTAAACGTAACTTAGCAAGCTGGGACGGTTACGCCGAGCCTGAATCGAGCGGATTGACGATTCTTATTGAATTTCGACGGCTTTTACTCGATACGGTAATTGGACCTTACTTGGTTGGCTGTCGTCGCATGGAGCCAGCATTCCGGTTTGATTGGTTGGTTTTAGACGAACCGTTACAGCAGATTCTGGAAGCAGAGCTACCCGAACTACTGCCGGACAAGAAGACATACCAAAGCTGGGACGCTTTTCTTCATGAACTTCTAATCCTATCCGAACGCAATGTTCTGGATTATTATAAAGCAAATTCGCCAGAAAGCGTGACTTGGGGGATGGCCAATACAGCGTCCATCGCACATCCGTTTTCTTCCTCTTTTCCCTTATTCCAGTACCTACTTAATATGCCGGCGGAACCACTGGCCGGTTGTATCGAGTGCGTACGTTGGAACGCAAAAGGCGGCGGTGCTAGTGAACGCTTGGTGGTATCGCCGAACCATGAAGTCGAGGGGATTTTGCATATGCCCACCGGACAGTCCGGTCATCTTCTCTCCCCCCATTACCGCGACCAGCACATAGCCTGGGTAGAAGGGCAATCTTTACCTTTTTTGACTGGTTTACCTCGTCATCGACTTGAATTCGTTCCAACTGAAAGTGGAGAAAGTCAGTGATCCGCTTTTTGTTACGAAACCCACCAGGTTTAGCTAGTGGTTGTTTAGTTTCATTTTGACCAAAGATATATTCTGGAGAATGTGATGCAAGATAAATATCCGATTTTTGTTCTTACCTGCGAACGTTCAGGCTCGACATTGTTGCGCTGTATCCTCGACGCCAATCCCGAAATATATAGCCCAGGCGAGATAGGTTTGGGGGATTTATGCCAAAGTTTATATATCACGATTTTGTATACGAAAGGCCAATCAAAGGATATAACATCAGAGTTCGAGAGAGAGCAGATTGTCACGGATGAGGTAAGGAAAATCGTTGCCAACCAAATGGATGGTTATGCGAAGGACTATGGTAAACAAATATGGTGCGATAAATCACCTGCGAATGTGCATCACATTGATATTCTTAGCAAGGTTTTCCCTTCAGCTAAATGTATCTGTTTGTATCGCAATTGTTTAGACGTGGTAAGTTCATGCATTAATTTGAGCAAGATGGGATTTATGTCAGAGCTATGCTCATACGTTAGAAAGCATCCAGACAATCTTGTTTTAGCAATGATAGAGAATTGGATCGAGAAGACTACAAAAATTTTGGAGTTTGAGCATAAAAACTCTGCACGCTGTTTTAGGGTGACGTATGAATCTATGGTGCTAAATCCCGAAAAGACGTTATCGGAATTATTCGCGTTTCTTGGTGTAGCGAGTTACGGTTATGCACTTGAGTCTGTTTTCTCTGGGACTCATGATATTGGGCAAGTGAACGGAGACTTACGGATGTTGTTTTCCGATGGGATATTTACCAGTTCAATAGGGAAAGGGTCGGAAATCCCACTTACATACATACCTGATTGGCATGTTGAAAAGATGAACGACATGTTAGCCGAAATTGGATATCCATGTGGTTGGCATAGACATTCCTTGATTGCTGACGCTGAGCAGCCAGTATTTTATAACTCACAACTGAGTGATATGAAGCAGAAAGTGAGTGAGATATTCGAGGTTTTTTTTCCGAAGATGTTGGAAGGGGCTTGCAATGATTTTTCAACAGTTACCGGAGTATGTAGATTTGTTATTTCCGACAATGGCGGTAACGACTGGCTAATGGACTTTAATAGTAGACCTGTACAAATCCACTCAGGAACTGGAGATTCTGATTGTATTATTGCTGTTTCGGCTAGAAATTTTCTCAATATAGTCAATGGTAGGCTAGGTGTAGTTGACGCCTATGAAAAAGGATATATAGGAGCCTCTGGCAATGTAAACGCGGCAATTAAGATAGGTAAGGTGTTGTTTGGGGGTCTGCAGAATATTTAGCTGTTGTTGTGGAAAATAAGCACAAGAGAGTTAGGGAGGCTTCAAAAGTGATGTGTAAATATCGTTAAGTTAAGAGATTTGATCAATCTTTGCTATTGGAAAAAGCCCTTTTTGGTGAGAGAGTTTTTTAGTACATGTGAAATGTTTGCATAGATTGGCTTTTAAAGGGCTTAAATCCCTTTAACTTGTTGACAGTGTGGATAGGTAGCTAGAAGTTCAAGTGCAACTGGCGAAATATGGACGAACCACTCCGAGTTTTGCTTGAGATCAAAGCACCGGAATTGTAGCCTGAGAAATCTAGTTACCTTGACTGAAATGCATTTTTGTTGAGAAAACTGAAAGATGTTGCGGATGTTGCATTAACCGCTTGTTGGATCAGATGGCTTAGGGAGAGTAAACAAAGCGCGGATCTCCCTTTAGTTAACCCTTTGTTGGGTGCATGACTCAAAAGGTCCGCCGAGTCTATACATGAGTGTACTCACTGTGTATGCCGCGACTGACCGAGGCTGAGCGTGCGATTGATGGTGGATAGAGCGCGATTTTTTGCCGACGGAGCAGTCCGGGAATCCGATGGTATTTTATCGGGATTAGCTAAGCAGAATGAAGGAGGTAATATGAATAATTTAACAGCCGGTAAAATTATACTGGTTCTAAAGCTCAAGCTTGGGAACTAGTGCACGATTAGGTAGAAATATGATCCGCTTTTTACTGTTCAACTCGGGTTGGCTTCTGGTTTTGTCGGTGTTCGCCGGTTTGCTCGGAGGTTTGACCAGTGTCGGCTTAATAGCTGTCATTAACATGGCTTTGACTAATGAACGAGATGCTTTAATTCAACTGGGTTGGATTTTTGTTGGGCTGTGCGCATTTTTATTACTGGCGCGGATGACCTCGGCTTTTTTGTTGATGCGCCTTGGCCAGGATGTCATTTTCGATTTACGTCTCAAGCTGAGCCATCAGATTTTACGGGCGTCTTTTTCGCGTTTGCAGGCCGTTGGACCAGCACGAATATTGGCCTGTCTGACGCAGGATATCGCCACCCTGTCGGAGGCGTTCCGATGGTTGCCGATGCTCTATGTAAATACTGCAATTGTTGCGGGCTGTCTTCTCTATTTGGGCTGGTTGTCTTGTACTTTGTTGGTTCTTGTTTTACTCGTGATAGTCGTAGGCGTCGGTAGTTTTCGGCTAATCCAGAACCGGGCGCTGCATGAATTAAGAATGGTGCGTGAGTTCGACGATATCTTGTATGAGCACTTTCGCAGCCTGACGCAAGGGATGAAAGAGCTGAAACTGCATGAGCCGCGGCGCGACGCTTTTCTATCCGAATGTCTAGAAGCTTCTGCAAAAGATTATCGGCAATATTATCTAAAAGGTACCGGTTTCTACATTCTGGCCGGTAATTGGGGCAACAGCTTGTTTTATTTGTTGATCGGTGCCGTACTCTTTTTGTTACCGAACGTTCCGGAAGCCACTGCTGGATTGGCGAAGACTGTCGGGCTGGAAGTTTCCGAACTACCTATTGAGTTGGAGATGGGGTCTGAGATTGCGCGCGGCTATTGTTTGACCATTCTGTACATGATGTCTCCTTTATCCGCTTTAATGGAAGAACTGCCACTCCTGGCCAGAGGTAATATCGCATTGAAAAAGATTGAGGCTTTGGGTTGGGATTCCAGGGAGCCTGAATCCGAAAAATCGGAGTCTTCATTGACGTTTTCTCGATCGGCTGTTTTGCAGTTAACCGGTGTGACTCATCGTTACAGACGGGAAGGAGAGGATCTTCCTTTTATTTTAGGGCCTCTCGATTTGACTTTTCATCCCGGCGAGGTGACTTTTCTTACCGGTGGCAATGGCAGTGGAAAGACTACGCTGGCGCTGTTATTGGTTGGCCTTTATGTGCCGGAGCAAGGGGAAATTCGATTGGGAGAGCAATGTATTACCGACGCTAGTCGGGAAGGTTACCGTCAGCAATTCTCGGCCGTTTTTTCCGATTTCTACCTGTTCGATAGCCTGCTCGGTTTTCATGGGAAAGAGCTGGATGTCGAAGCTCGTGCTTATTTGGCGAGTTTACAGTTGGATCACAAAGTTCGGGTCGAAAATGGAGAGTTTTCGACATTGGACTTGTCGCAAGGACAGCGCAAACGACTGGCGCTATTAGTTGCTTATCTGGAAGATCGGCCTTTTTATCTGTTCGATGAATGGGCCGCCGACCAGGATCCGCTATTCAAGAAGATTTTTTACACGGAGATTTTGCCGTCCATTAAAACCAGAGGTAAGACGGTAGTAGTTATCACTCACGATGATAACTATTTTCATATGGCTGATCGTTGTATGCGCTTGGAGGATGGCAAGATTACGGAAATATCCGCAACGAAAAAAAACGGTACAAATTCTGCTGATGGCACCGAAGTAGAAATAGAAAAATACTTATGATTCATATGGGTTTGTGCGTCGGGAGGCTTGCTGAAATCTTGGGTGTGCTGTTGTTGAAAAGCGACTTTTGACATAGAACTATGGGCATTCGAACAGAATGATTAGACTGTTTTAGTTTATTTGCCGGATGCCTAGAACCAAATATTCGCGTAAACAAAGATTTTTTGCTATTTGAATTTTTGGTATTGGGTTATCAGCCAGAACTCTGGTACGAATAGGATAGCCTTCTAGTGGCTGTTAGGATGTTTTTTGAGGAAATGATGTGGGGGATAAAAAGAACGCATGACTACAGAATAGACTAAGTTTTGGGATCGGAATTCCGGTTTCTTTGAAGTACGACGCTGACAACATCATCGGCAATCCCAAAACACATAGACCGCCACAATCTTTGCCCAGGAAAGACTCGTCCGCATTGTTGGCGAAGGCAAGGAATATTAGATGCCGACAAGGCCGTCAGGCAATCCAATGTCGGAATTTTACCGGCACCAGCATAAGTGCTGGATGCATGCCACTGCATCGTGGTTCTTTTAGAGTGTAAGCGCAAGTATTTACTGAAGTTCATTCCTACTCAATCAAAATGAGGGAAAAAATATGAATAGTTTTACATTCAGTGAGTTTGATAAGTCACCTCCAACACAGAGAGAACTGAGGTGGCATCATTCAAGTGTTACGCGAAGCGATAGGGAGCGGCAGAATGCCCATAGCGGGTTGATAGTGTGGTTTACCGGTTTATCCGGAGCAGGAAAGTCTACGTTGGCCAGCCGCGTGGAGGAGGTTATTTTTCATGGAGGATACCGAACCTATTTACTTGATGGCGACAATGTGCGGTACGGATTGTGTTCGGATCTCGGATTCAGCGAGGCGGATAGAAAGGAAAATATTCGGCGTATCGGTGAGACCTCCAAACTGTTTATGGATGCCGGCATCATTGTCCTTACTGCCTTTATTTCTCCGTTTCTAGCAGACCGGGAACTGGTTCGCGCCTTGGTGCAGCCGGGGGACTTTATCGAAGTCTATTGCAATGCGGCGCTGCATGTCTGTGAGAGTCGAGATCCCAAGGGTCTTTATAAAAAAGCAAGAAGAGGGGAGATCACTGAGTTTACTGGTGTCTCATCGCCCTACGAGGCTCCACTCAAACCTGAAGTGGAAGTTTTTACGGGACAGGAAAGTTTGGATGTATGCGTGACGGCTGTAATCGATCATCTTGATTTATGTGGGAAGCTGACAAAGAAAACGGCTTTAGGGGCGAAAGTGTGAAAAAGTGTGGTGAAAATCAAGTGTTTTTTTACTGCTGCCTAATCCGTTGTCCCGTTTGAAGATTAGTGATTCCGAGATTCTGAGCGTAGTCGGAGGATTTGCTGTGCAAAGCCAGCTTTGCAACTCCTCGGGGCTAAACTTGACGGTATTGAGTGTATAAGAGCATGGGTTTAACCTTCATCGTTATACATATGGATCTCCTGCTCCAATAAATGGACCGGCAGGAGTTCAAAGCTCGCTTTGGATCGCTTTTCTATAGCGTTCAAAGCAAGCTTTGGACTCCAATGCTTGAGCTTTGCAGAACTTGTCGACGAGGGTTTAATCTTAAACCGTCCTGTGTGGTTGAAAACTCGAATTAAAAAATTAAATTGCTTAATCGGCGCGGGTAGCGTAGGTATGGAGCCCAGCAGTTCAAAAGGACCCTAATTAAAAAATAATGCGGAGACATCGTTATGGCGCAAGAAGTTATTCAACCTGAAATGGATTACGTTTTGGACGGAGGGCCGTTATTGCAGCCAGTTATTACTGAAGAAATGGCCGCTATTGAAACGCAGAGCGATCGTTATTATCTGGATCGGCAGGCGGGGTTCGAATCTAATGCTCGAAGCTACCCTCGTCGTATTCCTATCGCCATTCGCCGAGCGGGCGGTATGTTTGTGGAAGATATGGATGGCCGTCGTTATATGGATTGCTTGGCCGGAGCGGGGGCATTGGCGTTAGGGCATCATCATCCGGTAGTCGTGGAGGCGATTCGAGGCGCCTTGGCGGATGGCGTGCCTTTTCAGACCCTGGATCTGACGACACCCGTTAAAGACCGGTTTGTCGAGGTATTATTTTCCGGCTTGCCAAAGGCGTTTGCCGATCAGGCTCGCATTCAGTTTTGCGGCCCGTCCGGCGCCGATGCGATTGAAGCCGCCATTAAACTGGTGAAGACGGCTACCGGACGGCGATCGATCCTGGCTTTTCACGGTGCTTACCACGGTATGACGCACGGAGCGTTAGGATTAACCGGCGAAATAGGTCCGAAGCTGTACATATCCGGGTTGATGCCGGATGTGCATTTTCTGCCTTTTCCGTATGATTACCGATGCCCTTTTAGTTTGGGCGGAGAAGTCGGCTGGCGTTCGTCTCTAGCCTATATCGAACGGCTCCTGGATGACACTAATAGCGGTATTACGCCGCCGGCCGCCATGATTTTGGAAGTTGTTCAAGGGGAGGGCGGTGTGATTCCGGCGCCGGACGAATGGCTGCGGGAAATCCGCCGGATGACCCGAGAGCGGGCGATTCCGTTGATTGTCGATGAAGTACAGACCTGTATCGGGCGGACAGGGTGTATGTATGCTTTTGAACGTGTCGGTATTCAACCCGATGTATTGGTGCTGTCCAAGGCTATCGGCGGCGGATTGCCGTTAAGCGTGGTCGTCTATCATCAGGATTTAGACCGCTGGCAGCCCGGCGCCCATGCCGGTACTTTCCGGGGCAATCAATTGGCGATGGCAGCCGGCATCGCTACCTTACGGTTCATCATGGAGGAACAACTCGATCGTCATGCGGAAGCCATGGGCGATCGTTTATTGGGTCGTCTAAGGGAAATAGCGAAAATCTATCCGCATTTGGGCGATGTGCGTGGCCGCGGTTTGATGATAGGAGTCGAAGTTGTCGATATGGAGGCGGCACCGGACCGTCTCGGCGCGCGTCCGCCTTGCCGTGAATTGGCTCGTAAAATTCAGGGGCAATGTCTCCGTCGGGGGCTGATTGTCGAATTGGGCGGCCGCCAGGGCGGGGTGGTGCGCTTTTTGCCGCCGCTCATCGTAACAGCGGACGATGTCGACCGCATCGCGCTTATTTTTTCCGACGCGGTGGCAGCGGCGGTTTCTGGCTGAGCCTATGGCTTTAGGTGGGCCGGGCACGATAAGAATGGATACACACTGTCGTTGATTGACAGAGCGGCAAAATCTCAAGGTAAAACCCGCTCAGAATTTATGATCGATGCCGCGCGCCGGGCTGCGGAAGAATCGTTGCTCGGCCAAACATTGGTGCGGGTTGATTCAAAAACTTTTGACTATTTTCTTGAGATTCTCGATCGGCCTCCCGGCGGCGATGGCTTTGAGCGGCTCATGTCGGCGACGAAGCCTTGGCTGATGACATGGACTCCTCCTCACCCCTAACGGTGTCACAATGCACCAAGCTAAATTAAACAGGGCAAAGAGGAGTCCGAGATGAATCGTAACGTAGTGGGTTTGGATATTGCAAAACAAGTGTTTCACCTATTCACAATGCAAGACGGCAAAGCGGTGAAAAAGAAGTTGAAGCTATCGGAACTGTCGGCGTTTGTGGCACAGTTGCCGGTGTGCTTGATTGCGATGGAAGCTTGCGGCGGCGCGCATCACTGGGCTAGACAGTTCCAGTCATCGAACGGTCTCCTCTTCGCCGTCCAAATGTCGGGCAACGGTGGAGTTGTTGTCCAGACCTGCTGGTTTTTTATTGCCATTCATTGGACGTGCTGCACAGGGCCTGGGTATTCGGCCAAATAGGCGTCGGACGTCAATAGTGTGATGCCTTCGACAATGGCTTGGGCGATCAGTAAGCGGTCAAAGGGATTTTTATGGATTGGCGGCAACGCGCCGATGGCTACTGCATGCTCGCTCAGGATCGGTAGTTCACTGTAGCCATTGTCCATCAGACCGCGCCGCAATAGGCGCGGATCGACCTGGAAGTCTTTACGGCCCAAGCCGCATTTGATAACGATTTCCCAAAGACTGGCGACGCTGAATAACAGTTCGTTTTCAGGGTCGCTCATCAGC
>Ga0066415_1000135_pt1 | contig 12597 bp, 11 predicted proteins | sample LakWasMet21_HOW5_2_FD_59542 | JGI IMG/M metagenome (GOLD analysis project Ga0066415, IMG submission 59542) | Freshwater sediment methanotrophic microbial communities from Lake Washington under simulated oxygen tension - Sediment Metagenome 21_HOW5 | ecosystem: Environmental > Aquatic >... | reverse complement strand
TACTACTTCGTTGGCTCTGGCTAAAATTTGCTCCTTTTCTTTAGCCTCTAAGTGTGACTTATTTAGCGCGTCTTTTAAATCAACATCAAAAGTTGATGCCCCACCTAAATTTTGGTCAATAGCTAATTGTGTGTGTTCAACAGTTGGGTTTTTAATTTGTTGTTTTGCCGTTTCATAATAGGCTTTCACATTTTTCATGCGTAAATAAAAATTATGCAAACGTGTGTCTAGTGAATCATAATTATTAGATAACATTTCAGCAAAACCTCCACAGATGTTATAATCAGAAGGATTCCATTCGTAAGATTGATATTCAGTGATATACCATTGAGAAGATTTTAATTGATCTTCGATCATATGATAATCTGTTTTATTCTTATCTGATAAAGCATTTAGTTCAAATGATTTTAATGAATCTAAATGTGTTTTACAAAACGCCAGATCACTTGCTCTTGATTCTTCGTTAGGAATAACCAACACACTATCGTATTTATGATAGCCTTGTCCACTAGCCCAGCCTGGGTATTGTTTCCAGAGTGCTTCAATGAAACGTTCTTTGTACGCATCAAATTTCGCATCCTGATTTGCAATTGTTTCTTCTGTTTTTTTCTCACCGCTACAAGCGGCTAAAACAAAAATGGACAAGAGTGTGATTAGTTTTTTCATGTTGTGTTTGGTTATATTAAATTCTCAAGCGACCTCACCCCAACCCTCTCCTACAAGGAGAGGGAGTTGATAATGTTTTCGTCTACCAAATTAGCGATCGTTACTTTTAAATTTGGTGTGCGTTCCATCTCGCGTTTAATGGCAAAGTTTGCTTCTTTATTACGAGCCCAGGCACGACGAGCAATCCCGTTATTCACATCCCAGAACAACATAGATTTTAATCGACGATCAGCATCGGCACTACCATCTAACACTAAACCAAAACCTCCGTTAATCACTTCGCCCCAACCTACTCCGCCACCATTGTGCAAACTAATCCAAGTAGCACCACGGAAAGAATCGCCGACAAAATTTTGCACCGCCATATCTGCCGTAAATTTAGAACCATCATAAATATTAGATGTTTCACGGTAAGGAGAATCCGTACCGCTTACATCATGATGATCTCTACCCAAAACAACAGGTGCTGAAATTTCTTTACTAGCAATCGCTTTATTGATCGCTTCAGCTACTTTCACACGACCTTCGCTATCAGCATATAAAATACGGGCCTGAGAGCCAACTACTAAATTGTTTTTCATCGCATCACGAATCCAAACAATGTTATCATTTAGCTGTGGTTTAATTTCGTTTGGAGCTGTTTTATAAATTTCTTCTAAAACATGTAAAGCTATTTCATCTGTTTTGCGTAGATCGTTTTCGTCAGCGCTGGTACAAACCCAACGGAAAGGTCCAAATCCATAATCAAAACACATTGGCCCCAAAATATCTTGTACATAAGAGTTGTAACGGAATGTCGCGCCAATATGTCCGCCTTTTATAGCCGGCAATTCTTTATAAATATCTGCGCCTGCTCTTCCAGCCTCAAGCAGGAAAGCATTACCATAGTCGAAAAAGTACATGCCTTGTTTTGTTAAGGTATTAATAGCATTAGCATGACGCACTAAGGTTTCCTGAACATGTGTTTTAAATTTATCAGGATTGGACGCCATCATTTCATTACTTTCTTCTAACGACAAACCAACCGGATAATAACCTCCTGCCCATGGATTATGTAAGGATGTTTGATCAGAACCAACATCTATCTTCATATCTTCTTTAACAATACGTTCCCACAAATCAACCACATTACCCTGATAAGCTAATGATACTGCTTCTTTTGCCGCAGTTGCCTTTTTGATACGTGGAATCAACAAATCTAAATTATCATATACTTCATCTACCCATCCTTGTGATTGACGCGTGTGTACTGCTTTTGGATTGATCTCGGCCGTAACAGAAACCAAGCCTGCAATTTTTGCAGCTTTTGGTTGAGCACCGCTCATCCCACCCAATCCACAGGTTACAAATAATTTACCTAAACGATCTTCTTCGGATTTAGAAACTTTACGAGCGGCATTCATCACTGTGATACAAGTGCCGTGCACAATGCCTTGCGGGCCAATGTACATGAATGAGCCGGCCGTCATTTGTCCATATTGTGTTACACCCAAAGCATTGAATTTTTCCCAATCATCCGGCTTGCTATAATTCGGAATCATCATTCCATTAGTAACTACTACACGTGGTGCATCTTTATGAGAAGGAAATAAACCCATTGGATGACCGCTGTATAATACTAACGTTTGCTCATCCGTCATGGTTGCTAAATACTGCATGGTTAAGAGGTACTGCGCCCAGTTTTGGAATACGGCTCCGTTTCCACCGTACGTGATTAATTCATGCGGATGTTGTGCTACCGCATAATCCAGGTTATTACTTAGCATATGCATGATAGCGGCAGCCTGTATACTTTGGTGTGGGTAATCGTTTATTGGACGCGCGAAAATTTTATAATCCGGACGAAAGCGGTACATGTATATCCGTCCGTAAGTATTCAACTCTTCAATAAATTCTTTCGCTAAAAGGGCATGATGTTGTTGCTCGAAATAACGCAGCGCATTTTGAATAGCCAATTTTTTTTCTTCGTTGTTTAAAATAGCTTTACGTTTTGGCGCATGATTGATGTTTACTTCGTAGGTTTTTGCTGAAGGTAATTGTGAAGGAATACCTTGCAATATGTGTTGTTGAAATTGTTTTAATTCCATAATATTAACTTAAAATTAGAAATGTTGAAATTACAAGAATTTTCTTAAACTTTTGAGTCCTTTATTTGATAACTAATCATGCAGAAAATAGCCCTATTTTGGTTTAGAAGAGATTTGCGTTTAAACGATAATGCAGGATTATATCATGCTTTAAAAAGTGGGATTCCAATTTTACCAATTTTTATTTTTGATAAAAACATCTTAAATAAATTAGAAAACAAAGAAGACAGACGAGTCGAATTTATTCATCAGGCCATTATCAATCTGAATAAACAACTCATAAAATTAGGTTCGTCTCTTAAAATATTTTATTCTACGTCCGAATCAGCCTTTCAGGAATTGATGAAGGAATATGATATTGATTGTGTCTATACCAATCATGATTATGAACCATCAGCGATTGAACGTGACAATTCTATTAAGACAATTCTAGATAAAAAGAACATTACATTTAAAACTTATAAAGACCAATGCATTTTTGAAAAAGAGGAAGTAACCAAAGATGACGGGAAACCTTATACTATTTTCACCCCTTACAGCAAAAAGTGGAAACAAAAGCTCGCTGACTTTTATGTAAAATCTTATCCTACTGAACGCTATTTTAAAACCCTTTATCAAACACGATCATTTTCGATACCATCATTAACCGACCTCGGATTTAAAAAAACAGATCTTGTTATTCCGGGCGACAAAGCAAATGTCTCAGTTATAAAACACTATAAAGAACAACGGGATTTTCCAGCCATCAGTGGGACTAGTCGTTTAAGTGTTCACTTAAGATTTGGAACAGTAAGTATTAGAACAATAACACGGCAAGCATTAAGTTTAAACGAAACCTGGTTAAACGAATTGATCTGGCGGGATTTTTACATGATGATCTTATATCATTTTCCGCAAGTGGTTAAAGGAGCTTTTAAACCGCAATACAATCGAATCGTCTGGCGAAATAACGAAAAGGAATTTAAAGTCTGGTGTGAAGGTAAGACAGGATTCCCGATAATAGATGCGGGTATGCGAGAATTAAATGCAACAGGATTTATGCATAACAGAGTACGCATGATCGTAGCCAGTTTTTTGATTAAAGATCTGTTGATCGACTGGCGTTGGGGTGAAGCTTATTTTGCAGAAAAATTATTAGACTATGATCTGAGTGCCAATAATGGTGGCTGGCAGTGGGCGGCGAGTAGTGGTTGCGATGCGGCTCCTTATTTCAGAATTTTTAATCCGACAGAACAAACTAAAAAATTTGATCCAAAGTTTGAGTACATCAAAAAATGGGTGCCTGAATTTAACACCTCTGAATACGTAACGCCAATTGTAGATCACACAATGGCCAGGTTAAGAACGTTAAAAGTATACAAGGATGCTTTAACAGAAGACAAACAACTAAATTTATTTTAACTTACTTAAAATTAATTGTAACGGAATGCACTCCCAATTCGAAGTTATAGTTAAGCGTGAAATTATAATAGTCTGTAATTTTTTTAACAATAGCTAAACCAAGCCCTAATGACTTATAAGCATTTTGACTATAAAATCTATTAAAAAATTTATCTGTCGATTCAATTGGAATCTCACCCGTGTTTCTGATAACGAATTCATTTTTTTTAACAGTGACCTCGATTTTTCCAGCTTCGAAATTATGTTGTATTGCATTTTTAAAAAGGTTATCCACTAATATTTCTGCTAAAGAAATATCCATTGTGACATAACATTCTTCGAAATAATTTTCATTTAAAGTAATTTTTTTATTCTCAATAAAATCTAAAAAATAATGGATGCGTTGTTGAATCAATTTATTGATCTGAATTTCTTCCGGAGAATTGTATTGTTTGTTATCAAGCTTAGAAAGCAACGTTAATCCTTTGTTTATATTAAATAATTTATTAACCGCCTTAGAGGTGTCAGACAATAGGATTGCTTGATCGTTAGTCAAATTTTCGTCTTGCATACAACGCTCAACTTTAGTATTAATTACCGCTAAAGGTGTTTGAATTTCGTGTGTCATATTTTCTATAAATTCCTTCACAGATGAATAATCCTTTATCATTTTTTCCGACATTTTGCTAACTTCTTGGCTTAAAATAACAAACTCTTGTGTAGTTGTTTTTGGCGGAACAATTTTTTTAAGATTTTGAACAGAGAAGTTTTTTATATCATTGATAAGTTGATATACCGGAGAAAATAATTTATAATATACTAAAACATTTATGGCTACTAATATTATTAACATACAAAAAGTTGAAATGAAAATTATAGCCTCCATACTTCCCGCAAGTCCCTCGTCTTCATCAATTGTTTTTAAAATTGACACCCTATAGGTTCTGCCATTTTGAATAACATCAAATATAATTTTTTTTGATGTAAAATGTTCTTCTTCCCACTCTTCATCCACTTCAATTTCTTGTATAATCGGCTTGCTATAAAACACAGATGAGATAGTTTCTATTTCCAAAACATCTCCTATATTATGTCTAAAAGACTCGATATTAACCCCTTTTTTGAGTTGTTTCATCATAATGTACCTTTCAAGGTACAAGTGTTCTACTGTTTCTTTTTCGATTTTATTTTTTAAAAAAAAATATAATGAAAATTCTCCTGCAAAAAGAATAAGAACAGAAACAACCGTATTAATAATTATGTTTTTATATACAAGCTTCATGTTTATCAAATAATTAAATACCGAATTTATATCCGATGCCATAAACCGATTTAACGTAATCTGTAGAGCCCGCCCCCATTAATTTTTTACGCAAATTTTTAACATGTGTATAGATAATTTCATTCGATACATCCATATCGGAATGATGGCTCCAAACGCTATAACTAATCGCCTCTTTGGTAATAACTTTACCTGCATTAGCAATAAAATAAAGTAATAATTCATACTCTTTACCTGTAAGTAACAATTGCTTTTCATTGACGATAACCTCCAACTTAGGAATGTCAATTTTTATTTCGCCATACTCAACAATATTATTCCCTTTATGAAAATTCCTTCTAATTAGTGCTTTTGCTCTGGCATTTAATTCTGACAAATGAAAAGGTTTAATTAAAAAATCATCCGCTCCCGCGTCTAGTGCTTCAATTCTAGTGTCTAGTTCATTATTAGCAGAAAGTATTATAATCCCGGCAGAAATTTTTTTCTTCTTAATGTATTTAATAAGATCAATCCCGTTTCCATCAGGAAGCTTAAGATCGATTAACAAGAGTGAAAAATCTACTTCATCAAGCATATTCAGAGCCTCTTGATAATTATTTGCAATGTAGCAGTTATAATTAAGATCAGATAAATAATCTGCAACTTCTTTAGATAAATCTATTTCATCTTCTACTACAAGAATATTCATATACTAAGATCAATTACTATTAAATATTCTCACTAACATCGTTTAACAAAATTATCACTATTTTAATATAAAAAGCAAATATTAAATTCAAAATAAATACAGAAAGCCTTTATTTATAAGGATTATAAATTAAAGTTCAGCATCTCTTCAGTTTCCAAAATTATTTTTGTAAAAATTATATTCAAGATGTACCCAGTGAATTTTTTTGATGCAAAATTAAAATCTGCATTAGGTTTTGTTATACTGATTTTCATGCTAAACTCATGTAAACACAAAACTAACTTTGAATCTCTAACCGAAGTGAGTTACGCTTCAGATATATCTCCTATTATTAGTTCTAACTGTGCATTTAGCGGATGCCACGGTGATTCTCTTTACGAAGAATTTAGTTTGACTTCATATCAAGGCTTAATGAATGGAGGGATAAAAGCAAATTCTCCTCAAAACAGTAAACTATACACTTGTATTAAAACCTTAAACAAAGAGGAAATTATGCCTAAACCACCTTATAATGAATTAACCGAAAAACAAATTCAATTAATTTATGTTTGGATCGGGCAAGGCGCAAAAAACAATTAGACTAAATATGAAAAAAATTCAATTAATTATCTTGTCAATTATTACGACTTGTGCTTTATCAAGCTGTTATTATGACAATTTTAAAGAACTCCATCCAGATGCAGCTCTACCAACAACATCAACTGATATTTGTGATAGCAGTGCTGCTATTAGTTACTCTGCGCAAATACTTCCAATTTTAAACGCCAGCTGTACACAAAACTGTCATAACAATGTAGGTGGTGGTCACGACTTATCCTATCATGCGTCTGTTCAAGCAGACGCTGTGGGAGGAACTTTAGTTCCAAGTGTTGATGGCACCGGAGGCAATCCAATGCCGCAAGGTTCTGCGCCATTATCCGCTTGCGATGTTGCAAAAATCAGAAAATGGGTTAATGCCGGTGCACCAAATAATTAATGTTCTATTTACTATGAAAAAAATTCATTCTACGGTACTCATACTACTGTCTTTTACCTCCTCCTTTTTCGCTCAAAGCACTGATGATTTATTAAAAATGGTAGATGAAAAACCAAAAAAAGAATATGTAACCGCCACTTTTAAAACAACACGATTAGTTAACCTCCACACGGTTGAAGTTTTAAGTAAAAGGAGTTTAGATTTCAGGATTTCTCATCGCTTCGGCGATTTTAACAGTGGCGCCTATAATGCATGGGGTGTTGACGGTGGAGCAAATATTCGTTTAGCTTTAGAATATTGCCACGGAAGCCGCTTGATGTTTGGCGTTGGGAGAACCTCCGGTAAAAAAATTGCTGATGGTTTTTTGAAATACCGATTATTAAAACAAACAACTAAAGATGGTGGCATGCCTGTAAGCGTTACATTATATACGGGGATCTATCACACGTTTATGCAAAATGTATTAATCGATGGCGTCAATAAGTACCAAACAATTTCTGATAGATTATCATTTTGCCATCAAATTATGATTGCCAGAAAATTTAACTCCCGCTTTTCTCTTCAATTAACAGGAGCAATGGTACACGTAAATTTAGTTGACAAAATTAATGACAAAAATGATTGTTTTATTGCCGGTGCAGTAACCCGTTTCAAATTCACAAAACGCCAAGCCATTACATTAGAATATGGGTATCGCATTAATAAATACAGCAAAGATAAATACTACGACAGCTTTGGTGTTGGTTGGGATGTAGAAACAGGAGGACATGTTTTTCAATTACATTTAACTAATTCTTTTGGTTTAACAGAAGATCAATACTTTATGTATACAAACACCTCATGGGATAATTGGGGTATCCGTTTAGGATTCAATATCTCGCGTGTATTTAGCTTACAAGGCAAACATAAAGAAGACTAAATAAAACTGAATAATAACATTATGAAAAAAATATTTTTAACTTGCTTAATTGCATTAACTGCAAGCGGGTACTCACAAATTTACGTTGGAGAAAAATGTAAGATCACGTTTTTTAGCGAAACCAAATTAGAAAATATTGATGCCACAAACACTGTAACGAAACCTGTATTTAATGCAAAAACAGGAGATTTCGCAATCAAAGCTTCACAAAATGCCTTTGCTTTCAAATCGTCTTTTATGCAAGAACATTACAATGAGAATTATGTAGAATCGGAAAAATTTCCTTATGCTACTTTTAAAGGAAAAGTGAAAGAAGCCATCGACTTTACAAAAGATGATATATATGATGTGACTATGATTGGGACATTGGATATGCATGGCGTTGAACTTCCCAGAACAATAAAAGGTACCATTATTGTTAATAATGGAACTATTATTATGGATGCGAAATTCGATATAAAAGTAGCTGAACATAAAATAAAAGTACCTTCATTATACGTTGAAAAAATAGCCGAAAATGTGCAAGTAACTTTTCACACAGAAATGAAGCCGCTAAAAAAATAAAGAATAGCGTATGTGTTCTTATTGCTAATCTAAGAATCAATCAACATGCAAATTATCACAAATAAAAACCCATCTATTTTCAGGTGGGTTTTTATTTATAAAAATTTAAAATAACAGTATCTGCAGTGAAAAAAACTATCATTTTTGTTATATCATATTTTGTAATTTTTAATAGTTACTGTCAAACTATCAAAGATGAGTACAATGCTTGTGCTGTAGAGAAAATTGAACAGCAAGACTATCAAGGAGCTGTAGACTATTTTAACAGAATTATAGAACTTAATCCCAACGATTCAATGGCTTATTTTGACAGAGCCATGGCTAAAGAAAAACAGGGAGATTATACCGGAGCTATTAATGATTACACTAATCAAATTAAAATTGATTCTAAAAATGTCGACAGCTATTTTTTAAGAGGCATCGTGCGGATAAAAGTAAAAGATTATACCACTGCTATTGCCGATTTTAACAAAACAATTATAATAGAGTCGGATAATTCAGATGCGTATTATTATCGTGGGCTCGCAAATATTGCTCTGAACAAATTCAAAAATGCCCTTTTAGATTATAACAAAGCTATTATATTAAATCCTGCGAACTCACAATATTATTTAGAAAGAGGGAAATTAAAATTACAACTAGGACAAAAAGAAAGTGGTTGTTTGGATTTTCAGATCTGCAAAACGCTTGGCGGAAAAGTAGAAATCATAAACAAAACCAGTTGTAACTGATGCAATAACATGCTAAAAATAAAAAATCCGCTCATATTTATTTTTATTACTGTGTTGATAGATTGCATAGGCGTAAGAATTATTTATCCTGTGAGTGCGAGTATAATTTCAGAAGTAAGTCACGTAAACATAAATGAATCTATAATATACAGTGGTTGGATGATAGCATCATACGCTATTATGCAATTTGTTTTTTCGCCTATACTTGGTGGTTTAAGTGATAGGTATGGGCGTAGACCTATTTTATTATTTTCTTTATTCGGTCTAGGTGTAGATTATTTTTTTCTTGCTCTGGCAAATTCCTTACCATTTCTTTTTATCGGTAAAATTATTGCCGGCATTTGTGGCTCGAGTATATCAACCAGCTTTGCATATGTGGCTGATATTAGTGTTCCGGAAAAACGTGCTCAAAATTTTGGGTTGATTGGTGCCGCTGTTGGATTAGCCTTCATTATTGGGCCTTTCTTGGGAGGATTACTAAGTGAATTTGGAACACGCGTTCCCTTTATTGCGGCAGCTAGTTTATCTTTATTAAATTGGTTATATGGATTTTTCATTCTACCGGAATCTCTTAAATCCGAAAACAAAAGAGCTTTTAGAATAAAACGTTCTAATCCGTTTACTGCATTTATGCAAATAAAAAAAAACAAATCTCTCCGATTACTTTTTGTGGTATTATTTTTACTTCTCGTTTCCGGACAAGTAATGCCATCGATCTGGCCTTTTTATACAAAATACGTATACAAATGGAGCGATCTTGAAATTGGCTACTCATTAGCATTTGTCGGCATGATGTTAGCCATTGTGAAAGGCGGATTTATAAAATGGATGCAAACAAGGTTCGGATCCATACACACTGTATATATTGGTTTGGTTCTTAATATTATTGGGCTAGGTTTATTTGCTTTTTCAAACCAAGCATGGATGGTGTATGCTTTTGCATTGATATATTGTTTAAGTGGAATTGCTCAACCCTCCTTACAAGGAATTATTTCAGGAAAAATGGGCAATAATGAACAAGGCGAATTACAAAGCACAATAACTTTACTCATAAGCTTATCAAACATTATTTCGCCTTTTATAATGACTCATACATACTACTATTTTACCAAAGAAAATAATTCATTCGATTTTCCAGGAGCAGCATTTGCCGCTGCTGCATTGATAACTTGCTTCAGTTTATTTCTCTTTGTGAAATATTATAAACTAAAATTTACAATTAAGCAGGTCGAAAATAATTACGATCATTCAATCTTCAATTATGAATCAGATCTATAAATTCAAAATATTTACAAAAACCTTTTATTTATACGCTTTATAACGTGCAACTCAGAATCTCTTCAGATTCTGAATTTAAATTTGTGCAAATAATAACAAACAATAAATTATGAAAAAAAAAATATTAAATCTTCTCGTTATTCTTTTATTAGTTTACCCAACAATAAAACTTTCCGCACAAACCTCGGGTACTCTAACGTTTACATTTACCGAAGTCGCTAAATCAACTTCGGCAACATATAATAATAATGCACAACACGTTTTAGCCGCATGGATACAAACAAGTGCCGGTACATTTATAAAAACAAAATTACGATATGCAGGAAGCGGCACTAATGATCATTTACCAACTTGGGCTGCAAACGCAGGATGTGCTTCTTCATCTAATTGCTTAGGCGCGGCATGTAATGTAGTTGATGGAACAACTGGAGCTACCAGATCATCTTGGACGTCGTATACTATAACTTGGGATGGAAAAAAGGGGGCAGCCGCAACCGGAACATTACAAGCCGATGGCGTTTACAAAGTTACCCTACAATCAACATGGGATCATGGCACAGCAGGAACAGCCACTTCATCATATACTTTTACAAAAGGGCCAAATGCAGATCATCAAACACCTGCAGCTAATTCCACTTTCACCGGAGTCAAACTTGATTGGGTACCTGCACTTTCTACCGGAATTGAAGGAAATATTATAGAAAATCCAATAGTTAATCTGTATCCAAATCCTACTGACGGCATATTTAATGTCGATTTCAAAAATGCAACTTGTATAAAAGTGATAAATACTTTAGGTGATATAATATATGAAGAAAAAATTGAAACAACTGTTTCTGAAGGAACTAAAAATATTGATTTAAGTGCTTTTGCAAACGGAATTTATATAATCAATGTCGCAAATGAAAGAGGCTCTTCTAATCACAAGATCATATTGAATAAATAAGAAAACATTTTTTTGTTTTACACTAAAGGGTTATTTCATCTGAAATAACCCTTTTTCCATTCATAAATAATCCCAGCCTAACTCAATTTTATTCAGCTTCTGAGATGATAGATTCTAAACCTGAGGTTTGATACACCTGAAAATTCCCCTTATCATCAGAGTAAATCAAATACGCTTGCAATTCCGTATGTAAGTTTAAAAATTCTTTAGCTTTATCAAGTCCCATCACTAACATTCCTGTAGCATTCGCATCAGACGAAATACATTGTTTTGAAAATATCGAAGCGCTTAATAAATTATTTTTAGTAGGATAACCTGTCTTAGGGTCAATATGATGGGCATATTTTATACCATCTTCAATGATAAAGCGACGATAATTACCAGATGTTGCAATCGCTAAATTTTCCAGTTTAACGTAAGCCTTTAATGGGTTTTCTGATTCTTTATTATCTATCGGTTTTTCAATACCAACCATCCAATTATCTCCATTAGGTTTTTTTTCATTAGCGTACAACTCTCCACCTATTTCTACAAGGTATGATCTTATACCTTTTGTGTTTAAAAATTCACTCACAACGTCAACAGAATAACCTTGTGCAAAGGCATTGAAATCTAATGAAACTCGCGGATCTTTTTTTATGATCTTATTTCCTTTTAACGTAATTAAATTAAATCCAACAAATTTGAGAATGCTATCAATTTTTGATTTTTCAATCTTTTGTTTTTTGCCAGGTCCGAAACCCCATGCATTAACCAATGGATAAACGGTAGGATCAAAAGCGCCGTCTGTGTTTTTCCACACTTCTTTAGCTTTATTAAAACAAGCAATAAAATACTTATCCACCTTTACATTTTTTTCATTCGCATTGATTCTTGATATGATAGAGGTAGGAAGATATGTTGATACTGACTTATCAAAGTCTGCGAATATTTTTTCTATCTCAGGTTGGAGATCTCTATTAAGACTATCAAAATACGAAATATGATACGTCGTGCCTTGAACATTCCCCTCCAATTGGATTGGCTCTTGTTGTGAAAATAAAGTCGTAAATAAAAGGATAAATAAAATAGTAAATGTTG
>Ga0066415_1000134_pt1 | contig 12606 bp, 9 predicted proteins | sample LakWasMet21_HOW5_2_FD_59542 | JGI IMG/M metagenome (GOLD analysis project Ga0066415, IMG submission 59542) | Freshwater sediment methanotrophic microbial communities from Lake Washington under simulated oxygen tension - Sediment Metagenome 21_HOW5 | ecosystem: Environmental > Aquatic > Freshwater... | reverse complement strand
GTAGTTTATCACTCGTATAAAATATTTGGCTTGCGTTTATGCGGCGGACAAGTTGCGGTTGAAAGCTTTTACATGATCTCAGGCTTTTACATGGCGCTGATATTGAACGAGAAATACATTGGTTTAGGGAACTATAAAAAATTTATTCTCAGTCGTTTTTTTCGCATTTTCCCTGTTTACTGGATCGTGCTGATCTCTGTATTTTTAATAGCGTTGGTGTGTTATTTCAGTTTTGATAAACCATTATATTTAGCAAGGTATCTGTCTAATTACGAGTGTTTATCGGGTTCTACCATTGCTTATTTTATTTTTGAGAATTTGGTGGTGATAGGGCAGGATGCCCTATACTTTATGAGATTAGATGAACTGTGTAGGCCGGAATTAACCTATCATATATTTTCATATAAACATACCGGTTATCAGTATTTATTGGTTCCTCAGGCCTGGTCCATCAGCATTGAGTTTATGTTTTATTTGATAGCGCCATTTTTGGTGACCAAAAAAATAAAATGGCAGGTGCTATTGGTTGTATTGGGAATAGGGGCCAAGGTGTTTTTTGCGAATAAGTACTATTTAAGTTTTGATCCCTGGACCTATCGTTTCTTTCCTTTTGAAATTGCGTATTTCATTGCAGGCAGTTTAGCCTATCAGTTTTATAAGCGTGTTGAATTTAAAGAGATCTCCAATAAAATAGGAACAGGCTTGTTGTTATTGTGTTTAGTTGGTGTGTTTGTGATAGAAGAAATACAGGTGAAAGAAACACTCAAAAACACGGTATTTTATATCCTCTGTTTATGTTCCTTGCCTTTTATCTTTAAAGCCTTTAAAAACAATGCGATAGACAGATACATTGGTGAATTGTCCTTTTCCATTTATATCAGCCATCATGTGTTAGTGAGCTTATTTAGAGGTTATTTCTTTGCAAGGCCTGAGTTGATCCCGTATTATGGATATACAGTAGTGGCTTGTTCCTTGGTTTTAGCGCTAATTATACAGCATAGCTTAATCAAACACATTGAAAACTACAGACATAAAAGATTTTCTTAAAAATTTTGTGTTTTTTTTTGGAATTAAGAAAATTATAGTAAATTTGCACTCCATTAATTAATGTACCTGATTATTTAGTTACAATTAGTGTAATGGCCCGTTCGTCTAGGGGTTAGGACGCGTCCCTTTCACGGACGAAACACGGGTTCGATTCCCGTACGGGCTACTTAAGTAGCATGAAACCCACGCCAGTCGTGGGTTTTTCATTTTTAGGTAAAACATAGGTAAAACACGATTTTTGTTAATAACTTTTCACCCCTTAAACCTCTTCTGCTTCAAAAACTATCGCTTCATACTTTATCTATACCTATGGTATGGAGTAAATATGTACTTACTATAACAGTTATTTTCCTTTTTGATGCGGAACGTTTGCATATAGTGCAAACACAACGGTTTTATGGTTGGGGCTTTCATTTGATTTAGTTTTGTAATGTCGAACGATTTCTATTCGCGATAAGAATGAAGTTTGACCATTTTGAAAACTGACTGCGCAGCAGTTGACAAAATGTAAATCAATAAAAAATCACAATCATGGCAAGACAAAAAGGAATCATCAAGTTAAAAGGGAAAATCGGAGATATTTCCTTTTACAAAACTCAGGATGGCCATTTAGCTCGTGAAAAAGGTGGCGTTGATGCTTCACGCATTGCAAATGACGCTGCTTTTATTCGCACTCGTGAAAACGGAGCTGAATTTGGATCATCTGCAAGTTCCGGCAAACTAATGAGAAGTGCATTAAGACCGATGATGATGACAGCTTCAGATAATCGTGTAACCTCACGATTAACGAAGTTAATGACTGACATCAAAAATCTTGATGCAACTTCTGTAAGAGGTAAAAGAGCTGTGGGTGTTGCCATTGCTTTACCAACTGCTAAAGCTTTATTAAAAGGCTTTAACTTTAATGATAAAGCAATTTTAGGCAGCATCCTATATAAACCTTTTACTGTAGCGCCGGCAACCGGAATCATTACCATTAATGCACTAGTACCAATTAATGATATTGCATATCCAATTGGAGCAACTCATATGAGCATTAAAGGTGCCTGGGGAAAAGTGGATTTTACAAATAATGTTTCGGATGTTAAGTTTTCGAACGTAGTTAACCTACCGATAAATGCAACATCAAGCAATGTTGTTTTAACTCCTACTGCTGCACCGACCGGTGCAGGAACTAATTTGTTTTTATTACAAATTGAGTTCTTCCAAATGGTAAATACCGTTCAGTACTCATTAAAAAACGGGACCTACAATGCGTTAAGCGTTGTTGAAGTATCTTAACTAAAAGCCCTAGGCATTTATGCCCAGGGCTTTTAAATCAAAAATTATTAATCATTTTAAAAAAGAAACAATGAATCTCATAGATAGATTAAAAGCACCAACACCAAAATTCTTTAAAATTTTAAGAAATGTTGGATTAGGATTAGCTGCCGCAGGCGGCGTAATCATTGCTTCACCTATCGCAATCCCTGCAATTGTAGTAACCATTGGAGGTTATTTAATTGTAGCAGGAAGCGTAGCAACTGCGGTAAGTCAAGCTGTGACAACAAGCGAAGGCGATGCTTCGACAAGCTCAGCAACCAAAACTAAATGAATACTAATTATTAAAATCATTATCAAAATGACTGAAGAAAAAAATCAAATCGAAAAAACTCAAACAAAAGTTGAGTTGCAAGTAATTCCATGTGCTAACAAAGTGGCACATGAACAACAAGAAGTAAAAATCATGAACCACGAATCGCAAGATGATCCTTGTGTCGGTAAAATTATTTTGAATATCACTTGTGATGGAGCAAAATTAACCAAAGCGGATGCAGGGTATTACGCTGAGTTAACCAATGAGATTTGGATAACTGCTAAAGTGACTAAAGCAGATTCAGGTAATATTCCTGATATCGATGTGAATGTTCACGAGCGTTGTGGTTCAAAATTAACTAAAGCTGATGCCGGTAAAGCATAATTAAATTATGGCAACACACAATAATATCGAAAGCGGAACTATCCTGGGTACTGTTTCCGGAACGGCCTTAACCGTAGCGGTGAACGTTGGTTCATCAGATATTTTAAAAACAGTTATCCTTGCTTCACTTGGTGCAGTAGTTAGTTTTAGCATGTCGTTGTTGTTAAAGTGGTTAGTCAAGAGGTTTAAGTGATTTTAAATTAATCTGTAAAGCCTTGCACCATGTGCAAGGCTTTTTTATTTACTTACTTTTTAAATATTTATAAAATAGAGCTTTGCGTAATTGCATTAAATGATCTAATTGCTTTTGAAGATTGATTTGGTGAGCCTCAATTTGCGCTAAGGTATTTTGCACATCAGAAAAAGAACGATTGCCACTATTAACTGAGTTTAAAGTTTCATCTATTACATCAATAACATCCCCTAGGCGCACATATTCGATTACAGAACCCTTTAGATGTTTGCGAAAGAAACGAAGCTCCCATAAGCCTAATAATAAGAAATAGTAAAACTCTTTTTCTGCTTTGTTATCCGCTAAAAACACGAATGAATTGACAACGTAGTGATTGAATGGTTTACCTGAATTTAAACCTTTGTTTAAAATAAAGAAGTGCGGTTGATTGTACATTTTACCAGACTTGTGTGTTTTGATTTTGTTTTTTAACATAACTATTTATTTAAGGGTTAGTTTCCCTTTTTCCACCTGTGCTTTGTAGTTGTTTGATTAATTGAAAACAAAGAAAAAAGCAAAAAAACGAGCTAAAGAAAAGCCCGAAAAAAAATGAAAAAAGAAAGCAATTTGAAAAGGCTGGCAACGGAGGTTGTGCAAGGTTTTTGTCAAAAAAAATACTACCCGTAGGGTGGAGATTATTTTTGCAAAACCCAAAGGGCTTGACCTTGACAATCCGACAGGGGCCACGCCTTAAATTGCGCCTCTTTTTTTATTTTTGTAATATAAGTTGCGAATGAGTTTAGCAAATAGCTAAACTTTATTTATGTATAATTTTATATTAAAAAGATGGGAAAAATAATAGATAACGGATTTAAGTATCATGCCAATAGCAAGGATTTTTTGGAGGCTCTAATGGATAATATACATTATTGTGGACTCCTGAGGAATTTTGAAAAGGAAGCAACCTATGAAAAATTGCTGCGTTGGATCCTATCGTATAGACCAATTTTAACTGATACCGAAAAAAAGTTACCTGATTTAAAGGAAATATATAAAATGGCAGGAATTCCATACTCTCATATAGGGACAGACTTACGAGATATTTATTTTGCAATATTTAAGTTAAATATTGATGAGCCGAGAAAATTTGTGGATCGTGAAGAAAAGCTTTGTCATTTATCAATTAACTATTTTGGTGAGCGTGTTTATTTTCGTTTAGGATTAAATGTAATGCCTAGAACCGGAGAGAAATTTACTTTTTCATTTGTTAAACCTATTTTAGGTATTGAAACTTTTTGGGTTAAAAATGTAAACCATGAAATGTATAATGGTCGCCAAATGGTGACAATTGTATTGGATGGAGAACCAAATAATCTTTATTTGCAGCTTCTTTCTGAAAAAGCTTATTTAAATGATAAAATTCAAGGGTGGGAGTATTATGGAATTTTAAAAGATGATACAAGAGAAAGATTGTTGAAGTTATATAAGAATCTTTAAGGATAATTATTATTATTATTTGCCGGATGATTTTTTTGGAGCACGCTGTTTCACTAATAATTTTGCATCTGCCAATTTTCTACCTAACACATCGTCAGAAGCTACATTTAATAGATCTTTTTCCAACCCAAGCGCGAATAGTACTTGCATATAATTTCCCATTGCAACAGTAGGAGCGCCTTTTTCAATACTTAATAACGTTACACGTGTTATATTTGCACGTTCAGCTACTAACTCAGAACTAAATCTCCGACGGAGTCTTGCCAGTTTAATATTTACACCTAGTTCTGTTAAAATTCTTTGTGCTTTAGGAAGTAATACAGGTTTTGCTTTTTTCATAATGTATAAAATACTGTACAAATATACTACTTTTTGTATAATAAAATATACATTATTCTAAATTATTATAATCAGAGGTAAAAGCGCCTGCGGCGTGTGTCGGGAAAACGGTTGCAAAAAATGAATGAAGGAGGTTTCAGCAGGCGTTAGCCATAGCTGAACCGACGGAATGAATGGTTTGCAATCCGTGTGCGGCGAGCCACCTGCGAGTGGAGTGAGGGTGTGCAGCACGGGAGCTTGAGGCACGAAAGCGGGTGCAAACTATGTTGCAAGTGTGGCAAATCAATAAATTAATCTACCTTAATTTATGCCACACGATGGACAACACAAGGGCAATAGGTTTGTTTATTTTTTTGCCAGGATTATGCGCTGTAAAAAATAAGCACCAATTGAACGCAGCCCGAGCGACTACGCAGGCGAGCTGAAAAGTTGGTAGCCGGTGGACTGAAAGTGGCTGAATGAATGAAGTGAAATGAAACCCAGTGAAAGTAGCGAAGCGAATGTAACGGGTGAAATGGAACGGAAAGAATGAAGCTGCTTGAAGGACAAAGTAGGCTACCGTGACGAAAGCACGTGCAAATTGCAACAACCATGACAAACTTGCTTCAGCAACCTTTGGCAAAATAGCTTATGCGAAATACCTTGAAAAGATTAAGTAGAGCATGTGCTATTTTGGTTTGGCGAGGTTTGTTGCTTTGTACCTGCTGAGGAACACCACTTTACCTGTTACAGAAATAAGTTGGAGAACTATTATATTACAGATATATCAAAAAATGATATAAATCGCATAAAAGTGTTTGATTCGAGAAATAACTCTTTGCTAATTTTTATTCTGCTACTTTATTTTTGAAGTTCTCTTTTAAGATTCTTAAGAAAGTTGAGTTTCTAGAATCTGCATCTTGAATTAATGCATCCATAGATAAAATATAGATACCAACAGGAAGTTTTGTTCTTGTTTCTAAATCTAACATAATTTCCATTTCCTTATAGAACACAGAATCAATTGAAAATAAAGGTGAGTAATCTGATGAAAATAATGACAACTTTAATTCATCATTAAATTCAACAACACCATAAAACCATATTCGTTGAATTTTATTTGGGAAATGTTTTAAAAGCTTCCTTGCTCTTTGTTCCAACTGTACTTCAACTTTTCTATTATCTGCTAATGGTAAATTACGCTTCTTTAATTCAACAATAATAACATCAACTTTATCTATGGAATCTGGATCACCCGAAAAAACTAATGTAATATCAGGTCTAGAATCATCATTATCTATTACTTCACCTTGTGTAATTTCATCAATTACATCTTTCATTTCCTTTTCACTTAAAATAGTGTTATAAGTCATGTATTTATCGTCAAGTATCCAAGCATTGTTACTATACAAATCCGACATGAAATTTGTTTTGCTCAGCTTCTTACGTTGAGGCACAATAAGATTATGTAAATCAGATTCACTACTATTTTTATCAATCTGCTTTATTTTATTAATTGTAATCTGACGATATAATACATATTCTGTAAGTGCTCTTGAAGATAATTCAAGAGATTTTTCATAAACGTCATCTGCTAAACCATTGCTTTCAAGCACATCTCTTTGATCTTTGAAAAATTTATCCTGAGCTTTTTTTATTGACTCTTCACGTTTTACAAATCCAATAGTGTCCTGGTCAAAATAGCCAAGCAAATGAGGATAAGTTTCTGTTAAAGACTCTTTTGTTTTATTGTTGTTTTCAACTATTACCGGGATTTCTCGTTTTAATATTTCTGCAACTTTTGACTGAAAAAGTTTTTTTACGATTTTTTTTGTTGGCTCGTCTAAAGTCAATTCCTGTCTTGAAGGATTTACTTTTCCATCAAAATAACTCGATTGTAATAGAAAAATTATCTCATAACCTAATGGTATATTTTCATCGGAAATAATATCAATCTTATATGTTCTACCATCTATACATAGCGCTGTAATTATGGTTTTTTCATACTCTTTTGGCTTTATGGAATAATGTATCTCCATATTTTGGAACATAGCCAACAAATCAGCCTCAACCGATTCTATTTTTAATTCTTCAATTTCGCTAATAGAAATTTCTCTTCTTTCAGGTACAAGATCTATTCGATTATCCTGCTCCTCTATATATAAAGAAATAGTTATTTTCAACTCTTTACCCTCTTGCTTCATTATATAAAATCTTGGATAGAACTCTTCCAATATTTTTTTTCGAAGATAGCTAGGCTTTAAATAATCTTGTTTTCCGATTTTTGTGAGGTAGTAGCTGCTAAAGGCAAGTATAGTCTCCTGAGTATCATCATCTGTTGGATCAAGCTTAAACTTCTTTTCATCAAAATCATTAGAATATTGAAATGTTCTATGTTTCTTTTGAAATTTACTAGAAACAGCCACATTTTTAAAATAGCTTAAAAACACTAAACGCCCAATACCTTTATGGCTTGTCTCTTCAACCTCCATTAATTTAGAGAACTTAACAAACCTATCATTAGTAAAACCTAAGCCATTATCTTTTATTGAAATTTTTAAAGTTTCCGGTTTACTAAATTCTTCTATAGATATGGCTATATCAATTTCCGTCGCTTCTGCATCTATAGAATTTGCAATAGCTTCGATGAAAACTAACTCTAATGAAGGATTAGAAAAGAAATATTTTACAGCTTGTTTAAGATTAATTTTCATTTTATTCCGTAGCGATTTTTATTATGGCTGCACTTTTGAATCTAAAAATACTTTTAATTCTTCTATTGTTTCAATTGCATCTTTTAATTCTTGTTCATACAAAGGCATGTCATTACCATGTGAATGTGGGTTTAATATTCGGTCTTTTAGTTCTTTCAATTCCACTAGAACATTTCGAGAAGTGGCTTGTTGTAAATTTTGTTCTATTGTGAATTTTAGCAACCCTTTTTTCAAGCCTCTTAGTTTTCCTTTTATTTCAGGTAATAACGTTTCGTTAGTTTCAAAATCATTTTCAAGCTCTTTAATTTCAAGTTCCGTAAGATTTGTTCTAATAAAGTTTCGTTTGAAATTTTGATAACCGTCATTACCAACCAAATTAATAGCTCGATTTATTTTATTTGCAAGAGTTTCAAATTCAACATACAATTCGTTCATGTTAGGATCAAGAAAATGAGTAAGCATATTTTCTGCTGATTTTCTCAAAAAATTTGCACAACCGTCGAAATCTTTGTTTTCAAAATATTCTTTCGCTTTGTCCAAATCATTTTTAGTATCTCGAATAGTTGGCTTACTTGAAGGTTGATTGTCTCTTGTGAAATCAAAGTATTTCCAATCTTGTGAAATTGTTTTCCGTTTTATTAGATTAAAAAATGCTTTGTCGTGAGTCAGAATAATGAGTTGAAAGTCTGCAAACGCAGGATCAGTAAGAATGATTTTTACAACAGTCATTCTATTGCTCATATCCAGACTTATGAGCATATCGTCAAGGACTAAGAATTTGAATAAGTTATTTGCCTGTGGTCTATATAGCATTGCCGCCAAACGAACTGATAGCGCAATTTGAGTAAGCCTCGCCTCATTTAAAAAAGAGTGTGGACGATTTATGATTTTGTATGTTCCGTCTTCAAGTAATTGTTCAATGGTCATTTTAATGCTTGGCGGATTTAACTCGTCTGTTCTACCGTTGTAAGAAGCATCGTTTGAAAGTTCCAATGAAATTTTCAAAGATGCGTCGCCATTCAAAAAATGAGTATTTAAGAAATTATTGGCAGGCTCAACAAGTTCAGTTACGAATGTTTCTAAAGCTCTATTAAAGTTGGCTATTTCCGCTGTGTAAGCTCGACTCAAAGCACTTACTGTTTTACTACTTAGTTTTGCAATACCTCTATTTACCCGTTCAACTTCTTTTCTTTTACCTAACGTATTTTCGGAAATGTTTTTGTAAAGAACACCAAAATTCTCACCGTTAATATTACTGAAATAGGGCAAAATATCTCGGTGGAATACCCAAAATAGTTCTAACTCTTCAGAATGTGCCATAACATAAAAGTTAAGGAGCAGTCTGTAGTTTATAAAATCACTTGCTTGATTCGCATCTTTTATATTGCTATCACCTACAACTTGAGTATTTACTAAGTTATCTGAAATCTTGTATGTTTGTTTCACAAGGCTTTCAGTGTCCTCCAATTCCAACTCAATAAAGGAATCTGCAGCATCGGCAGCGTGAATATTTCTAAGGCTTTGCGGGTGATTCAAAGTAAAATATTTATGCACCTCACTTACTGGTTGTTTAACACTGCTTTGCAAAAACGTATATAATGTCCAATAAACAGAAGATTTTCCGCTTCCGTTTGTTCCGTGAACCAATATGTTTTTTGATTCAAAGGGAATGGTTTCACTTTCTTTGAATGCCTTAAAGTTGTTTATGGTTAGTTTAGATATTCTCTTCATTTCAATATATCTTTTGAATTGGCAATAGAATATTTTCGCTTCGTGTCGCAAATAGCATCATTCTATTACGAATTTCATTTTTCGGCTCCTTTAGCTTAGAATAAAACGAATTTATAATATCAGCTTTATCCTTTAGATTTTCAATCTTGGAAATTGGTTTTATTAATTCTTTCGCGAAAAGCAATACATCAATTTCCTTTTCCTTCATGTGTTTTTCAAAATATAATTCATATACACAAGCGTTTATTATATCTTCAAAGGATTGAATCAAATGTTCGTTGCTAACATATTCATTTATTTTAACCTCTTCATGTTCTTTTATAAAGAGAATATAATCTATTAAATTCTCGAATACTTGGGTATGCTCCGTAGTAATTAATGGAAGTTCAACTAAAGGACCTTTATCAACTTGATATTGGAAACCTTGCATCTTGCCTTTATGTTTTAACCAAAACGCTATTAATTTTGAATTTAATAAGGCCGTCAAGTATTTTTGGCTAATTCTTTCGGTTTTAATGACAAAGTACGTTTGAGATACGTAGCAATCAAAATCAGTGTATGTAAATGTTGGTTTCGCACATTTTCGAAGTGAAATAATTTTTTCTCCTTTAAAAAAATATTCATTTCTAGACCGGTGCAATCCATAAGGTTTATTATCAGAAGTAATAACCTTTTGAAATTTATCTAAGTGACTTTTTATATTTGGATAAGGCTTAATACTTCCCGGATTTTTAAAAGAAGAGTCTGTATATATTACCCAATATTTATTATGTTTATTGCCATAAAATCTATCTAACTCATCTGTAGTATAAAATGGTTTGATTAATTCCAATTCGTTTTTGTCCAAATTCAACGCTTCGACTTCTTTATCTAAGAGATAGAATATACCCTGATTTTGCTCAAAACCAGATCCTAGTTCATCTAAACTAGATTTATTAACAAAATCTTGAGGAGCAACAATTCCCTGAGCTATTTCAGTTTTATTGTCTAGGAAAAAATTGGAGGTGCTCAAAATGTGATTTAAAATCACATCAGTTTCCCCTTCACTAAAAAGAAAAGATTTATCTTTTAATACATCTCTATTAAATGTTGGGCTAAGAATTCTTAATTTATCATTAGAAATACCATCAAGTAGAGATACAACATCATCTTTTGTGACTTGTGTATCAATAATTTTTCTATAATCAAATGAATATTCAGAAGATTGATTATTGGCTTTAAAAAGCATTATCATCGTTTGAATATCGGCGCTTTCAAATATTTTGTAATTTCCAAAATCAATTAGTTGTAATATTTTAGCATCGGATGCTATTTTACTTCTAAACTTTGAAGCACCTGCATTGGTAACCCAGTTATTTGTTGCAATAAAAGCTAATACACCTGTATCTTTTTTTAAGTTATCAATCATAACACATCCGAAACCATACCACAAATCCATTTTTCCTTGATAGTATTTTGTTTTTCTAAAACCATCAAATGCATTTTTGTTTGTAGGTTCTTTAATATAAGGTGGGTTACCAATTACTATATCAAAACCATCTTTAATTCCAAACATCCACCAAGGATCAAACCAAGAGCAAGAAGTATCTTCAAAAGGGTTAAATTCATACAACTTTGTATAAATTTCAAAATTTGTATTAGTGGCTAATTCACCTAAACTTAAAAGATCTGTTTGTATTTTTTTAAATTGTCTTTCCAATTTTAATTTATCGTCGCTACTCACACTAAAGAAGTCATGTCTTAATTTCTCTAATTCTTTTACAGCTTGCCCAGCCTTTTCATTAAAATCAAGGCTAGATAAATCTCCTAATGGAATTAATGTATTAGCACAAACAATTTTAAAATTTAAATTTGGCAATGGCTGTGGCATTTGTTCATCAACTACTAAACTTAACCAAAAACGAAGACGTGCAATATCAACAGCACCTGCATCTATATCAACACCATAAATACTCTCTTCAATAATATGTTTTTTAATATCGGCATCAGTGACATTATTTTTAAAGCCCTTTAACTCCTGCAAATAAATTTGGGCATTGAAAATTTCTTGTAATAACCCCATTGGAAAAGCTCCTGACCCTATTGCCGGGTCACAAATTTTCACATTTTCTAAGGAATCTATTATTTTATAGGCATTTTTTTCAGCATATTGTTTTTCATCACTATTTAATTCATGCTGATTAATGATTTTATTTATAGTGTTTTTTGCAATTGTATTACTCGAAAAATATAATTCATCATGAGAAAAAAGATATTCTTTCAAACTTTCCTTGCACATATAATGTACAATTTCTTTCGGCGTATAAAATGCGCCTTTATCTTTATTGTCTTCCAATAAATTTTCAAAAATATGTCCTAACATTTCAGGATCAACCGCTACCGTATGCTCGTCAGGAGCGTCTTCATATATTGTGAAGTTGTAATTATTGAATGTTTCTAATAATGTTTTAAAAATCCCCTCAGGCAATTGAAGTTTGTTATATTTTCTGTCATGACTATCATCAAATAAACCTCCATTTAAATAAGGGAAACGAAGTATGTTTTTTTCATTTTCAGAATCATCATTATTTAAAGTCTTAAAAAATAATGGGACTAATTCCAAATGATAAAAGTCATCCTTGTAATTTGATTTTTCAAATAAGTTATATAAATAATTAGGATTTCCTTCTCCCCATTTTTTACCTGGAGCGACTGCCAACCAACCTTTCTTTTGAATAAAGTATAAAAACACAATACGACCCATCATTCGTTTACAAAAATCACGGGCTTGTTTTTCGTCTTTGTTAAAAATGGCCGTTAGTTGCCAGTTTGGTTCATGTACAATATCTTCAAAATATTTACTCCCTTTTTTTCTATAGCGTTTACCGGTCAAATATTGAACAAAGTTCTCATAAGCATCTTTATACTTTTCAAAAAACTCTTTACTTAATTTTTCTACCGAAAATGCGTCATCAAAATCATCAAGCGTTAAATATTGAAAAATATTTTCTTTTTGCTTCTGTATCAATTGATCAAAACGAATGGCAGCAGTTAAAGCTTTTTCATTTTTCCCAAATAAATAAGTGTATCGTTTGGGCGCCGTTTCTTTATCTTCAATTATGTTAGTTTCTTTACTCTTTACTTTTCTCTTACTAATATAACTGAAACGCCATTTATCTCCCTGAACA
>Ga0066415_1000133_pt1 | contig 12624 bp, 11 predicted proteins | sample LakWasMet21_HOW5_2_FD_59542 | JGI IMG/M metagenome (GOLD analysis project Ga0066415, IMG submission 59542) | Freshwater sediment methanotrophic microbial communities from Lake Washington under simulated oxygen tension - Sediment Metagenome 21_HOW5 | ecosystem: Environmental > Aquatic >... | reverse complement strand
CTTTGGCTTTTTTTAGATCGCAAAAAAGCAACTATAGAGTATTCGAAAAAGAAGTTAATTGATTCTTGAATGATTATAGGGTTTTCGCTTTTATTACTAATACAATCAGCGATATAATTCATTATATTGTTATAATGAGTATTGAATGCATTATCCCATTTTAAAGTTAATTCCTCCTCTACCGTATCATGATCTAATACACCATTTTCGTTAACGGTTGTGTTTAAATCAGTTACCTGGAAAATATCAGAAGTGTTTTTTTTACTTATAAAAGTATTTCCTGTTTTACGAAATAAATGAAACCCATTTTCAGATTTAAATTTATTTAAATGTACTTGGGGTAAATAATGGTGCCTTCTACTAGTAGTCATTAAGGAAATTAAAACTTCAAAAAGCCTTCTAATTGCATGTCAATAACTTTGCGGGTTTCTTCATCCATTAAATTTCCTTGATCATCCATCAAGGTGTCTACCCTACTAATAGGCAATTTATTATGATACACATTTACCTTTAAATAATTCAAAATATTGGTCAAATGTTCCATTCCGCGCAAATTTCCTGCTCTTCCGGTAGAAATACCTGTTAAACAAGCTTTGTTATCTGCCCAATATTTTGGTGGAATAGCATCTATAACTACTTTTAAAATACCGGCAAAACTGCCGTTATATTCTGGTGTGATAAAAATGAATTTGTGTTGATGTTCGACATATTTTTCAATTATTTGCTGAAATTCGTGCGAACGTTGTCCAAAAAAATCAGAATGAAGGAAAGATTCGGGTAGATTTTTTAAACTAAGTAGCTCAGCATCAATATTTTTGTTTTTTAACGCCGATAAATAGTAATTAGCCATTTTTTCAGTATTACTATCGGGCCTGTTTGTGGCGGATATTATTGTGATTGAATGCATTATATTATTAACATTTTGGCGAAGTTATGAATTTTACTGTTAAAAACTAAAAACTGAGAACCCCCCGAAATAGTTTATTTTTACGTGATACAATAAGCACTTTTTGATTTTTTAAAATGAACATTACCTATTACGGCCACTCATGTTTTGGGATAGAAATAAATGGTAAGAATTTACTTTTTGATCCTTTTATTACACCAAACGATTTGGCAAAAAACATTAATGCAGATACTGTTAAAGCAGATTACATTTTAATTTCACACGGCCATGATGACCATATTGCTGATGCAGTTTCTATTGCCAAACGTACAGGAGCAACCATTATTTGCAATTGGGAAATAAATGTATGGTTACAAAAACAAGGACTTACAAATATTCATCCTATGAACACAGGCGGCAAAAAAGCATTTGATTTTGGTTCTGTAAAATGTGTGAAGGCAGAACATAGTAGTAGCATGCCTGATGGTAGCTATGGTGGAAATCCAATGGGATTTGTAATTGAAAGCTCAGACAAAAACTTTTATTACGCAGGCGATACATCTTTGACCTACGACATGAAATTAATTGGCCAATACAGACATATTGATTTTGCCTTTTTACCAATTGGCGATAATTTTACAATGGGTCCCGAAAATGCAATGATTGCAAGCGATTTTATCAATTGCAGAGATATTATCGGAATGCATTTTAATACTTTTCCATACATTATTATTGATGTTGTGGAGGCACAACAAAAATTTGAAAGAGCCGGAAAAAGCTTAACTATCATGGGAATTGGAGAAACTATTACTAAGTAAGCAGTTGGCAATAGCAGAAAGCAGTAAAAAATAAATATTTAAACTTTGAACTAAACAGACATGGGAAAAATAATAGCAATAGCAAATCAAAAAGGTGGAGTTGGAAAAACCACGTCGGCTATCAATTTAGCGGCTTCATTAGCGGTATTAGAATACAAAACATTATTAGTAGATGCTGATCCACAGGCAAACGCTACATCTGGCGTAGGCATTGAACCTAAAAATGTAAAAGCCGGATTATACGAATGCATCATTGATAGCAAGCATCCAAAAGAAGTGATCCTGGAAACAGAAACACCTAATTTATATTTATTGCCAACCAACACTGATCTGGTAGCTATTGAATTGGAAATTGTAAATCTCCCAAATAGAGATTACATGATGAAAGCTGCTTTAAATAAAATTAAAGATGATTATGATTTCATCATCATAGATTGTTGTCCTTCTCTTGGATTAACGGTTATCAACTCATTAGCAGCAGCTGATAGCGTTATTATTCCTGTACAATGCGAGTATTTTGCCTTAGAGGGAATGGGGAAATTATTGCAAACTATTAAATTAGTTCAGGCACACATTAATACCGAGTTAGACATTGAAGGTGTATTACTAACCATGTACGATCCTCGTTTGAAATTAGCAAATCAAGTGGTTGAAGAAGTGAAAATGCATTTCCAAAACATGGTATTCAATACGATCGTTCAACGTAATACTAAACTAGCCGAAGCACCAAGTCATGGTAAAACCATTATTATGCACGATGCTATTGGAAAAGGATCATTAAACTATTTAAACTTAGCTCGTGAAATTTTACAACGTAATGGTTTAACTAAGATCAGTGAAGAAGACCGTACCATGACATTTACAGAAGAAGAATCAGAATTTAACGAAGGATAAAAATGAGTACGAATTAATTACGAATATTCGAATCTAAGGTTTAAATCTAGCTTACACAGATTCGTACATTCGTAGAGATTCGTAATTATAAATTCACACATATATCTATAAAAATGAGTACCAATAAAAAACCAGCATTAGGAAGAGGATTAAGTGCATTGTTAGAAAATGCTAAGACCGATATCACAACTAAACAATCAGGCGATGCATCACCGGTTGTAGGATCTATCGCTATTATTAAAATAAAAGATATTGAAACCAATCCGTTTCAACCACGTACCAACTTTGAAGAAATTGCATTAAAAGAATTATCTGATTCTATTAAACAACATGGTATCATTCAACCTATCACCGTTCGTAAATTAGGTTATGATAAATACCAACTGATTTCAGGAGAGCGTCGTTTTAAAGCAACACAACTTGCAGGCTTAACAGAAATTCCGGCTTACATTCGTGTAGCTAATGACCAGGCTATGTTAGAGATGGGTTTGATCGAGAATATTCAACGTGAAGATCTGGATCCAATTGAAATTTCTTTAAGCTACAAACGTTTAATTGAAGAATGTAGTTTAACCCAAGAACAATTAAGCGAAAAAGTAAACAAGCAACGTAGTACAGTCACTAACTTTTTACGTTTACTAAAATTACCCGCAGTAATTCAAAAAGCAGTGCGCGACAAAGATATTTCCATGGGACATGCCCGTGCCTTATTAAGTATTGAAAATGAAGACAAGCAATTAGCTATTTATGCAATGGCTGTTGAAAATGAATTATCGGTTCGTCAGGTAGAAGAATTAGCGCGTGGAGAAAAATTACAATTCACCCCTAAAACCACTCGTGTAGAAAAACCTTTAACTATAGAGGATAAACAAATTGCTAAAAAATTAGAGAAAATCTTCAGTAAATCATATAACTTCAAACGTAATGCAAAGGGCGCTGGCGCTATCACTCTGAGCTTTAGCAACGATACTGAACTGGAACACATTTTATCTTTTTTTGACATAAATTAACTAACCACTAATCACAGGAAACTAAACAACTAACTTCCTGTGATTATTTTTGCCTTAGTGAGATTTTCAACCATACATATCTTTTTTGTTTTTTTATTCGCTTTTAGTTTTACTAAAGCTCAGCAAAGCGACTCTTTAAAAATCGAAAAAACAGATTCTCTTAAAAATAAAAAAGCAGTTAAAAAAGCCATTTATTCTTCTGCTCGCAAAGCAACCATTATGAGTGCCATTTTACCGGGACTAGGCCAAGCTTACAATAAAAAATACTGGAAAATGCCTATTATTTATGCCGCATTAGGTGGCTTAGGTTATTGGGGAGTTACCAATCATACCAAGTACAAATATTACAGCAATAATTTAATTGCTGAACATGATGGAGATCCAAATACCATAAATACCAGCTTATACAGCAGCAGTCAACTCATAGTTCAAAAAAATTATTACAAAAAATACCGTGATGTGGCAATTATTGCAGGCACGGTTGTCTACTTAATTAACATCATAGATGCCAATGTGGATGCGCATTTAAAAACATTTGATGTGAGCGATGATTTGAGCTTACAAGTGAACCCTTATTCGAACATAGATTACAACAATAGATTATATACAGGACTAACTTTAAAACTAAAATTCAAATAAATAACTAACCGCAAAGTCCCGATAGCTATCGGGACAAAGTAAACCTGCGGTTAAAAATAAAAAATATGAATATTGCATTATTAGGATACGGTAAAATGGGTAAAGAGATCGAAGCTATCGCTTTACAAAGAGGCCATACTATTACATTGAAAGTAGATGAAACAAATGCTGACACTTTTACTACTAATGATTTAAAGAAAGCTGATGTAGCAATTGAATTTAGTACTCCTCATACTGTTATTGCGAATATAAAAAAATGTTTTGAGGCGCAAATTCCTGTGGTAGTTGGCACAACAGGTTGGTATGACTTTTTTTCGGAAATTGAACAAGAATGCCGGCAAAAGAATGGCTCTTTATTTCATGCTACAAATTTTAGTTTAGGAGTCAATTTGTTTTTCAAAGTAAATACTTATTTGGCTGAGTTGATGAATAAATACAATTCATACGATGTGGAAATGGAGGAAATCCACCACATTCATAAATTAGATAAACCAAGCGGTACAGCCATTTCTTTAGCCAATCAAATCATCGAAAAAATTGACAGCAAAAAACAATGGAGTATTACCGACAAAAACAACGAGACTTTATTTATAAAAGACGTTCGCGAAGGAGAAGTTCCAGGTACGCATATCATCAAATATAAATCAGAGGTAGATGACATAGAAATTATGCATAAGGCACATAACCGCAAAGGTTTTGCTTTAGGTGCCGTTATTGCTGCCGAATATATTAAAGACAAAAAAGGTATATTTACCATGAAAGACTTAATTTAAACTAATTAAACAAATCGATTAATGATAAAAGAAAAACATCTTTAATCCTTTATCATTAATTTTTTATCTGATAACAAAACATAATATTTTAATTTTACAATATGGGAAACATCATTTTTCTAATACTCGTTTTAATTTCATTTGCAGGGCTTTACAAAATTTTTGAAAAAGCAGGATTGCCTGCATGGAAAGCCTTAATTCCGGTTTATAATTTCTGGTTAGTTGGTGGTATCATTAACCGACCAAAATGGTGGGGCTTAATTATGATCGTACCCGGAGTGAATTTGATCATGTACGGTGTTTATGGTTTTCATTTAGCGCGTGCTTTTAAAAAACGCATGACCAACGATTTGTTATACGCCTCCTTAATGCCGTATTTATACTTTGCGTATTTAGGTTTTAATAAAGACATAAAATATTTTGGTGTAAGTGATATTAAATCAGAATCTTCTTTTATTAAAAACTGGGCCGATCCTATTATTTTTGCTGTAGTTGCGGCTTCTATCATCCGTGGGTTTTTCTTCGAAGCGTTTACGATTCCAACTTCTTCTTTAGAAAAGTCATTGATGGTTGGTGATTTCTTATTTGTAAACAAAGTGTGCTATGGTGCTAAAGTTCCTCAAACACCAATTGCATTTCCATTTGCGCATCACACCTTGCCATTTACAGAGAGCACCAAATCGTATTTAGAATGGATCAAAATTCCTTATTTGCGTTTACCTGGTTATTCCAAACCGAAAAACGGAGAGATCATTGTATTTAATTATCCTGATGGAGATACAGTGGCTTTGGGGATGCAGAACATGAGCTACTATCAATTGGTACGAGAAATTGCTACGAGCATGAAACAAGAAGATGGCGGTAGAAAATCCGACGAAGCGTATCAATCTCAGGCATGGCATTACGTAAACGGTCCTGATAAACGCTTTGGAGCCATTACAGCTCGCCCTGCCGATAAACGTGAACATTATGTAAAACGTTGTGTAGCTATTGCCGGCGATAAACTGGAAATTAAAAATGGTGATGTATACATTAACGATAAAAAACAAGCAATGCCAGAGCATGCTCAACATCGTTATATTGTAACAACCAAAACACCGATCTTTGGCGAAAACAGTACAAATAAATTAGGGGAAGGTCAATTAAGTAATTTTCAATTATTGGAACAATATGATATTTATGTAACAGAAGCCTCTAAAATTGAAAGTCCAAATGACACTAACTACTACGACTTAAATATGCCTGTGGATGTTGTAGAGAAAATAAAAAAATTACCTGATGTATATTCTGTTCGCGAAAAAATAGAACCAAAAGGATACCGTGATGCACGTATCTTCCCTCATAACAAAAGCTATGCATGGAATAATGATAACTTTGGTCCATTTGTATTACCATCAGAAGGAATGACTGTTAAAATTGATACAGGAAATATTTGCTTGTATGAAAAAATGTTAAGCACTTATGATGATGGCATCCATAGCATTACAAAATCAGCTGGACAAGTTTTATATGACGGCAAACCAATTACATCTTATACGTTTAAACAAGGTTACTACTGGATGATGGGAGATAACCGTCATAACTCTGCAGATAGTCGCAGTTGGGGCGTAGTGCCGTTTGATCATATTGTTGGTCGCCCGGTATTTGTATGGTTTAGTATGAAAGACCCAACTAAAAATCCTATCAGTGGAAAATCAGTATTAGGTTCTTTAACTAAAAATTCCCACGATGGAAAATTCCGTTGGGATCGTTTTATGTGTTACGTTGGCGAAGATGGTTTAGTATCATGGAAAATTCCGGTATTCATTATCATTGCTTTTTCTATTGCTTACCCTTATTGGAAAAGAAGACGCAAAGCCAAAAAAGGGAAATAATGCAAAACCCTGAACTACTTTTAGAATTAGTAAAAATGCAAATGCCTTATGGCAGGTACAAAGGCATGATACTAGCTAATTTACCTGTCTCCTATTTAGAGTGGTTTCAGCGCAAAGGATTTCCTGCGGGAAAATTAGGAGTGCTGCTTGCAACGATCTATGAAATTAAATTGAATGGTTTAGAAGATCTGTTGGTGCCTTTGAGAAGGATGAGATAGGAACACTTCTCGACTTCGCTCGAAGTGACAGTTATTTCAATTAAAATACTAAGGAGCCTTGGCGTATTGGCGATAACTTAGCGTTCTTTGCGTTTAAATGCCCTAATAATACTGATACAACAACTTCACAATACGGATATTCTTTTGTGCCGGATCTCGGATTAAGTAGGAGTTTACTTTTTTATTAGCATCCGTTATATAACTGATCTCTTTTTGCAGAATACCATTTTTAAATTGCTTCTCAGTCAATAAACAATCATTAGCATCGTATTCGTACGTTCTTTTTTCCTCCACATCACCATTGCTATTACCTTTATATAAGGCACTTGTCATTTGTCCTTTATCATTATAAGTAAAATTGCTTTGCTGAATGATCCAGGTTACAATGTATTGTTCATTGATGCCAATAATCTTGCCTTTATCGTCTAAATTAAAAATAATTTCTTTATAAGGTCTGTCCTCATCATTCTTGCATATTTTCTTGAACTGATTTTTCCCGGTAGGTTGATACATAAAGCTCTCTTCGCTGATCACCATCTGGCTTCCTAATTTGAATTCGTGTTTATTAGGCGACACATTTGTTTCGCGGCAACGCATTTCTATTTCTACCCGACCGTCTGATGAATAATCGTAATAATAACTCTCATAATAATTACCATCATTATAACGTTTCAATTTGAGGTTTTGATTTTCATTATAAAAATATACCGTAGAAATAGTATCATAGATGTATTCATTTCTGGTATAAGAACTTCCATTACTTACTTTGTGTCTTTTATGATACACTGGTCCTGAGTGATATTCTTTTTGAATAACTTTAGCAATAGACGTATGATAATACCTTGTTAGTTTACCTAAAGGACTAAATTCATAATAATTCAACAAGCCTTTGTCTTCGGCTACTTGCATATCTTTCTTATCCAAAATATCAAAGGTAATTGATTTGATATTTTGACTTTTAATGTACTCTGTATTGAATGGCAATTGAGGTTCGAATGCCGATTCAGGTGAAGGAATTAAGGTTTGGCTTTTTAAAGACGAGATGCACGATAAAAGACAAAAGATAAAAGACAAATGTTTGAATTTGAAATAATCCTTTGTTAATCTATTATATAGTTCCTTTTTCAATTTGCGTTAAAGCTTCTTTTACAGATTCGGTTGGTAGCTGGCAGCTGTTGTTTTTACAAACATAAATGTTTGTTTTTCCTTCAACATACCTGTCTTTTACCAAAGGTAGATCCGATGATTGTTCACTAATTGCAAATATCACGTTTGGAGAGCATTGTTTATAAAGCTCTATTAATTTTTCATTAACACTTTTACCAACAATCACCACCTCCGTTTGAGGTTTTAAGAATTGTAATAATAACATAGCCCAGTTACTGTAGCCAGGTCCGTAACCTTCAATTTCGGCGATCACTGATTTTAACAAATTTTCAGCGATGTGTGCATATCGTTTTTCATCAAAATAAATAGCTAATTGTTTTAAATTAATGGCCATTTGTGAACCCGAAGCTGGAATCACGTTATCACTCCACTCTGCTTTGCGAACAATTAATTTTTCCTGCGACGCGTCAGTATAAAAGAAAGTATTATTTTTTTCTGAATAAAAATTCAATAAAGTGTAATCCGTTAATTCTTTTGTTTTCAACAGCCATTGCTCATCTCCACTTATTAAATACACCGCTATAAATGCGTCAATTACAAAAGCATAATCATCTAAAAATCCTGAAATGGTAGTGTTTTCATTAACCACGCGCAGTAATTGTCCATTTTTTTGGCAATAATTTTTTAACAAATAATTAGCGTTGGCAATTGCCAAATCTTTAAAACGTTTCTCTTCAAATACCAGATAAGCTTCGGCTAAAGCCTTGCATTGTAAACCATTCCACGATGCTAACACTTTATGATCTAACCCGGGCGCAACTCGTTTTTTTCTTTCTGCAAATAAAATTTCTTTACAGCTATCAATTTTCTGATTTAACTCCTGAGTATCCAAGCCATGTTTTAAAGCAATAGCCGAATCATCGGTATCACGCATCAACACATAATTATCATGTTCCCAGTAACCGGTTTCATTCACACAATAATAATCGGCAAACACTTTATAATGATCTGCTAATAAATTCTCTAATTCTTCTTTTTGCCACACGTAAAACTTCCCCTCTACTCCTTCACTATCCGCATCCAGTGCTGAATAAAATCCATGATCTGTATTCATCAAGTCACGTTGCACACAATCAATGGTCTCATACACCACCCTTTTATACAACTCATTTTCTTGCTGCTTATACGCTTGAGTATATAAACTGATCAACTGTGCATTGTCGTACAACATCTTTTCAAAATGCGGCACTTTCCAAAACACATCCGTACTATATCTCGCAAAGCCTCCGCCCAGGTGATCGTAAATACCACCCCAAGCCATTTTAGTCAAAGTCAGGTCAATGTGTTTTTTTACTAAAAAATCATGTTCGTAGTAATTATACTGTAGTAAAAACAAATAATTATTTGGCAAAGGAAATTTTGGCGCACGGTTTGGGCCGCCAAACTCCAAATCAAAACCTTGCTTCCACTTATTTACAGACTTTCTTAAACTATCCATTGAAAAAGGAGATGTTTCAATAGATTTTGGCATTTCCAAATGTTCTAAGCCATCCGTTAAATTAGCGGCATACTCATAAGCCTTATCAGGATTGGTTTTAAACAGATCAGCCAAATTCATCAACACATTTATCCATTGCTGTTTAGGAAAATAAGTACCTCCATAAATCGGGCGTCCATCAGGTAACGCAAAGCAATTCAAAGGCCAACCACCTTGCCCTGTCATCAACTGCACCGCTCCCATATACACCATATCCACATCGGGACGTTCTTCTCTATCAACTTTAATATTGATAAAATGTTCGTTCATCACTTTAGCTACTTCTTCATTTTCAAAACTTTCATGCTCCATCACATGACACCAATGACAAGCGCTGTAACCAATACTCACTAAAATTAATTTATTTTCTTTTTTAGCAAGTTCTAACGTAGTTTCATTCCAGGCATACCAATTTACAGGATTATGCGCATGTTGTAATAAATACGGACTACTTTCTTTTATGAGGTTATTTGCCATAAAAATTGATTACGAATTAATGATTACGAATATACGAATCAGGGTTTGCTAGATTCGTATATTCGTACAAATTCGTAATTATATTTTCAGTTTTATACCAAGAAGGGATTATTCATTTTTTCAAAACCAATATTAGTTGGCTGACCGTGACCACTGTATACTTTCATCGTGTCTCCCAAGGGAATTAATTTTGTTTTAATAGATGAGATCAAATCATCATAATTACCTAAAGGCAGATCTGTTCGGCCAATACTGCCATAAAATAACACATCACCGCTGATCATAAATCCTTCGGCCTGGTTATAAAATGTAATACTTCCTGGTGAATGTCCGGGCGTATGAACCGTATTTAAAGTAGAGTTTCCAAATTGAATAGTATCGCCTTCTTTGATATAGGCTTTCGCCATAGGACTAGGATCGATCATAAAACCATACATATTAGCGGTTGCCAAGTGGCGTTCTAAAAAAAACACATCATCTTGATGAACCTCAGGCAATAGACCATATGTATCAAATACATATTTATTTCCATTGATATGATCAATGTGTGCATGCGTTAAAATTAAACGCAAAGGTTTTAACTTATTTTGGCTGATAAAATCGCTCAATTGTTTATTCTCCGTCTCCGAATTATTTCCTGGGTCAATAATCACACATTCTTTGGTCTCATCCCATAAAACATAGGTATTTTCCTGAAAAGGGCCGAAGGTAAAATAGTGTATGGTAATCATGATTTTTTTGCTAAATTTAGGGCTAATTATCCAATTTAAATGAAGCGTTTACTCTATTTATTTTTCATATTAGTTTGCGTTAAAGTTTCTCAGGCTCAATTTTACTATGGCTCTCAATTAGAGTTTGGGAAAAATCGTATGCAATACCAAACTTTTAACTGGACATATTTTGATTTCGAACGCTTTAGAGTATACTTATATGAAGGCGGTCAGGAAATTGCCAGATATGCCGCCACTTCTGTTAACCGTCAACTACCCATTTTGGAAAAACGAATGGATTTTCAATTGGAAGATAAAATTGATGTGATCGTTTACAATAACCAGAATGATTTTAAACAAAGTAATATTGGTTTAGCCAGCGAAGAAAATGGAAATATTGGTGGTGTAACACGAATCATTGGCGATAAAATATTTATTTATTTCACCGGTTCTCATGCCGAATTAGATAAACAAATTCGTGCAGCATTAGCCGAATTAATGGTTGACCAAATGATGTATGGCGGCAGAACCAGGGATGTAGTAAGAAATTCTACGTTATTAAGTTTACCCGATTGGTTTAAAAGTGGATTGATCGCTTACATTTCTGAAGGCTGGAATTCATCTATTGATAACCGAGTGATGGATGCCATTAAAAATGATCGCTTCTATAAATTCAATCAACTTACCGGAAAAGACGCAACTATGGCCGGACACGCCATGTGGTACTACGTAGCTGATACTTATGGAGAAGCTGTAATTCCTAATTTATTATACATGACTAAAGTAAGTCGCAATCCTAATAACGCCTTTTTATATGTGTTAGGTACTAACTTACAAAACATGACGGACGATTTTACCAATGTGTTTTCTAAACGTTATTTTGATTACAGAGATAGTACCCGAAAAAATCCGGTGACGGAAAATGTTTTAAAGAAGCAAAAAAAATCAAGACATTATTATCAGTTAAAGGTGAGTCCCGATGGTCAAAAGATTTTATATGCCACAGCAGAGTTAGGTCAACAAAAAGTATGGCTAAACACTATTGGCGAAAAGAAAAGTAAGCGCCTGTTAAAGTTATATCCTAAACTAGAACGTTTGGAAGATAATAGCTACCCGCTTTTAGGATGGCATCCAAACAACTCCGTAGTATCAATGATCTACGAAAAGAAAAACATTTTAAAATTATATACATACAATGCCGAAGAAAAAGAAAAAACAAGGCGTAATATTACAGGCTTTGAAAAAATAAACAGTTACTCTTTTTCTCATGATGGCAAGCGTTTGGTAATGAGCGCTGTATTAAAAGGAAAAGGACAATCAGATATTTTTATTTTTACTTTAAATTCAGGCGGTGTTGAACAGATCACGAACGATAGTTGGGATGATAATAATCCTTGTTTTGTAGATAACTCCAAAGGCATTTTATTTGAATCGAACAGAACACATGATACGATCAAATCAGGTGAAGATGCGAAATTGAATTTTCGTTTTTCAAAAAACAATGATGTATTCTTTTATAACAATCTTTCAAAATCACACCTGCTATATCGCGTAACCAATACACCCGACGTTAACGAAATACAACCACAAGAATACAGCAAAGGAGTGATCTCATATCTAGGTGAAGCTAATGGCGTTTACAACAGGTACATTGGCGTTGCAGATAGTTCTATAGCTTTTG
>Ga0066415_1000130_pt1 | contig 12683 bp, 13 predicted proteins | sample LakWasMet21_HOW5_2_FD_59542 | JGI IMG/M metagenome (GOLD analysis project Ga0066415, IMG submission 59542) | Freshwater sediment methanotrophic microbial communities from Lake Washington under simulated oxygen tension - Sediment Metagenome 21_HOW5 | ecosystem: Environmental > Aquatic >... | reverse complement strand
CAGGCGCGGATTCACACCGGTGGCCGGGTTCTGCATTACCCACTTGTCCAGGGTCGCATCGTATTGCAACTCCACCCAATAACCGGCGCCGGCGATATCGTCCGGCGCCAGTACCGCGTCGGCCCCCTTGACGATCGTCTTGGCAGGCAAGCCATTCGGGCTGAAAGTCGGCGCCGTGGTCGTGTTCGCGGCGGCGGCGCGAACCAACAGCGTCATGCCGGCACCCAGCGTAGCCACGACGGGCGCATAGGTTGCGGCCAGCGCGTCGGCGGTGCCGATATTGGCGGCCGCGTTCATCTTGCCAGACTGAATGGCCACCGCCAGCTGTGTCAGATTGGTGTCGCTCGGCGTCAACCCGGCCGCGACCAGCACGGCGCGCAACTCCTCGCCGATCTGATGGAACCAGGCCGCGCCCGGCACGGTCGCCGGGGTCGCGGTGCCGGGGTTACCATCGGACGGGTAGCCGGTCGACGGCGAGGCTTCGGCCGCCGGCGGACTCGCCGAACTGTTGGCCTGCCATTTTCTATTATCCATATAGGCTCCTAAGTGTAAGAAAAATGCACGGTCGTATGCGCCGGCTTCATCTCGCCGATCGCACATTCTAAAATCGTATTGCCCCAACTCGCGAGGGGATCATTCACGAAACCGCCGACCGTAAACCGGCGCACCGTGTTCAGGGCGGCATTGACCTGCCAGACGAATACCCAATAAATCCCGTACAAGGAATCGTTGACATAGCTGTCGACGGTATACGGGTTAAATTCGGTGATCGTGACGGTATAGCCCAGCGAGGCGGCCAGGTCGATGAAGAATTGCGGCGACTGGCCGCCGACGTTCGTAATCTTGGCGACCAGCAATGTACGCCGCTCGCTGAGCGATCCGGATTCGCCGACGCAATCGTCCGGTAGGCCGGCGACGCGCTCCCAGTCGTACAGCAGTTCGGACGTGGTGCGCGGATCGGCTTCGTCGAGCAGGCGCTCCAGGCGGGCGTCGATGCGGGCGAACTCGTCGGCGAAAGCCGACAGCAGCCGAGCCAGCGCGCTATCCTGGCGTTTCGCCCAGGCCAACCCCTGCGGCAGCAGCGCCTGCAGCTGGCTCAGGTAATGTTCGGTCGTTAAGGCCATGTTACCGCCCCCAGCGTGGTCAGTTGGCCCGCCGTCGAAGTCACGTCGGCGCTCGGCGAAGTCAGCGTGTAGTTATTTTCGCCGGCGGCGGCGCTGATCGAGGCGCGGATGTGCGACAGATATAGCGTGCCGCCGGGCACAGCCTCGCGGCTGATCAGATCGGCCAGTTCGGCCTCGACCGCCGCCTTGACCGCCAGCGTATTCGGTATCACCGACAGCGTGAAATTCAACGGCGCGGCGACCGGGGCCGCCACCGAAACCCGCGCCGTCACCGGCCGGCGGGCATCAATATACGCCTGCACCGTCGCCACCTCGCCCGCATCGGGAAAGATCGACACATCGTTATCGCGCACGAAGCGCACCGTCACCGTGCCAAGCCCCAGCTCCTCCGGAAAAACCCACGCGCGGGTCACGCCAGGAACTTCCAGAGCCCACGCCTCGTAATCATGCGCCGCGCCGCCGTGCGGAGGCTGCCGGATGCGCAGCAGAAAACGCGCGCGCAACGCCGTGTCGGTCTCGGCATCGGCGCCGCCGGAAATCTCCGCCGCGATCACAGTAGAATCCACGCCCGCCACCAGGGTCGGCAGAATCAGCTCGGTGCCGGCAACGGTATTGCCGGCCGCTCCGGCCGCGCTGGCGGTCACGGCCGCCGTCGCCGTGCCAAGCGCGATCGTCGCGTCGGCATCGGTCACGAACAGCGCGCCGTCCGCCCGTTGCACCCCGGTGCCGGCCGGAATGACAACGCCGTTGGCGCCGGCGAAGGCGACCGTTCCTGTCGCATAGGCGGCAGGCAGACGGTTGATGCCCCAGATCGTCGCCCAGCGTTCCAGGTATTCGGCCTCGGCCGTGTCGTAAATCACCTGTTTCGCTATCCAATCGACAAAACCGTACAGGCCGTGCACCGCGCCCGCATGCACGCGCGCCAGCACGTTCAGGTTAGAGCGGCGAAGCGTCGCATCGCTGCCGGGCAGACGCGCCAGGATATCGTTAATCGCACGGCTGATCAGATCGTTTAACGCGGGCCGGGAAAATGCCATTTACGCACTCCAAAATCTTTCAAATCTGTATTGAGTGACCGGCTGGCGCGGGCGCTGAATCGAGACCTGTAGCCCCAGCATGCCGGCGCGCGGAATGCTCGCAGCCACCTCGACCGACTCGGCTACGCCGTCATCGATCAGCCAGCGCAATGCCTCCTCGGCATACTGCCGAGCCCGGTTCAGCACCTCCGGCAATTGCTTCTCGCGCGAGAGCAGCCACAGTCGTGAGCCGATTCGGTCGGCCGCGTCATCGTTGAAATCATCGCCCCACCATCCGCGCTTTTCCAGCGTGCCGTCCGGAATATCGTCGTCGGTATCGGCGCGGCGGTCGGTAAACAGGCTGATAATCACCGCCGATTCCAGGCCGTCGTCTTCGCTCAGTCCGAGCGCGTCCTGCACATAGTCCGCGCCTTTGTCGAAGCCGATAAATACAGTTTTAATATCGCTCATCAGACCGGCGCTCCGGTTTGCGCGCTTCCAGCCTGCACGCCGCCGTGCGTGTGCATCTTCAAGCTGATCCCGTCCGCGATCACATCGCCGCCGGTTACGATCACCTGCGGGCAATTGCTCACGCTCAGGTTATGGCCGGCGCCGTCGATCATAATTCCGGTGCGCGATAATGTAACGACATGGCCCAGATCGTCATAGATAGCCACTTCGCCAGCTTGCAGATTCCTGACACGATAGCGGCGGTCATCGATGGCCAGCGCCAGTCCATGATCACGATTGCCGGAAACAAACACTGCCGCCACTTCGGCCCCAGGATGAGGTTGACTCGTAAAGCCATAATTCTGCATTCTCTCCATTTCGCGGACTTCGCCGTCCAGCAGTTTGACCTGCACGCTCTGCATCTTCAGTGCATCGTTGACCAGGGCCAGCACGCCGCGCGCAACCATCAGGCCGACCCGGCGGGAAACGGGCGCCATCATTTTATTGATCGCCTTGATCATTGGCCGTTGCTCCAGTCCCAATTCAGCTTCACGTCGAAATTGTCCGGCTCGCCCGCGTCCTTTTTCTTCTTTTTTCTCTTTTTCCTGCCGGTGCTACTGTCTTCGGCAATCGTCGCATAGGCTTCGGGCTGCGCCAGTTCCAGCGTGGTCAGCGCGCCAGAGCGATCATCCAGGGTAAAACGCACAGACACGATCAATAGGTCATGATCCGCACCGAGCAGCGGCGAGATCAGCCGCGCGAGCGTATTCGGCTGCCAGATCCTGCCGTTCGCGGTCCAGCCATTCACGGTCACAGTCGCGCGGGTGCCGCGGCCGGCGCGCACGTTGCGCTCCCACAGCGCGCGCTCGGCAAACGTCGCATTGCCGCCCTGATCCTCGGCCAGCACGATCAATGGCCGGTAGCGGCCGACGCCCGCGTCCTTGCTGGTCGCGGATGGATGCGCCACCACGGCCCCGTTGGCGTTGTCATCGCCCTGGGCCTGCCCCTTCACGATGTAATCGCTATAGCGGTCGGCGCTGTTGAATTCGCCGTCCGCCCGCAAAATGTTCTTGCCCTCGACCAGGTCGGCAGGGGCGCGGCCCGTGCCGGCGCGGGTCAACACGATGCCGCCATGGCCATCCGATACGACCAGCAGCGCCCGCATGCGCGCCGCGCGCTCGATCGCCTCGTAAACCGTCTCGCCTTCCTGAATGTTGAATGCCGGCAGCGGCGCGCCAGTGTCGGCCAGAACCGAAACCTTGACGCCGAACGGAGCGCACAGATCGGCGGCGATCTGCTCGATCTTCCGGCTCGCCCAGGCGCCGGTCTTGTAAATCGCCGAGCAGTCGACCAGGTCGCCCGCTCTATCGCGGCCGGCAAAGCCGATCTCGTGCGAGTCGGCCGCGTAGCTCGGGCGTACCGAGTCGATATAGCCGGTAATGACCGTGGAGCCCGCAACCAAAACCGAACAGGGCTGCCCGCTCGCGATTTCGGCCGTCATTGGCCCGAGCGGAGAGTTCCATTTGTCGGTCACGCTCAGATCGAATGATCCGGCCATCTGCTCTATGCCGAGCTCGATGCTGAGCTGTTGCCAGCCACCGAAACGCTTGCCGTTCACGATCAGTTCCACGCTCATGCGTCCAATACCTCGATTGCCTGTCCGCCCGGCACGAAGCCCGGATGGCGAACATGATTGCGCGCAACGATATCGCCGGCCTGCCCGGTGCTGCCGTAAATCCGGTAGGATACGACCAGCGCCGGCAGCGTGTTTTGCATCGGATGCCGTACCAGGCGGGACAGATCGGCCGCGCGTATCGCAACGTCCTTGATCACCGCGATGCGCAGATCGGTCAGGGCCACGTAGACCTCGTCGTCCGCGGTTTCGGCCAGCGTTTCGAGCTGATTGGCCACCTCGTCGCGCAATACGATCGCCTCCTCATAACTGGCAGGCGTGATGTTAGCCAGTGCCCGCGTCGACTCGATCGCGGCGGTCTGGCGCACCAGGGCGATGACCGCCGCTTGATTGACCGCCTGCTGACGGCGGTTAGGCGTGGTCATCAGCACGGCCTGCTCGCTGCCGCCGAAGCCGAACAGCGAGCGCAGCGAGGTCAGCGCGCCGGTGTAAGTCGAGGAGACATCGAACAGGCCGCCGACCTGGGCATAGAGCGATGAGGCGAGCAGCTCCGGCGAGCGGATCAGCGCGGTCAGATTGGACGACAAGCCGGCCAGGCCTGCCAGAAAACCCGGCAGCGCCGTGCCGGATAACAGGGTTAAGTTCGAGGCGCTGCGAATGGCGGTTAACGCGCCGTTGATTTGTATGATGGCGCCGTCGCCGACGAAATCCAGAAATCCAGCCGCCGCGAAAACCCTGGCGAAGCCGTTCTTACTGGCTGTCGCCGCCTTGTCGGCCGCCGACTCGACAGCATCGACGGTGTTCGCCGCCGCGCCAGGCTCCAGCTTCTCACCGGACTCGACAAAGGTAATCCGGAAGCGCGCCACGCCGCCCTCATCGGTCGTCTCGGACACGCTGGCATCGACAACGACCACGCGCAGGCGCCCGCGATACGGATGCACCAGCTCGCCGGCGCCCGCTTTTTCCAGCGCTTCGATCAGTCGATCGCGCGCGGTCATATAATCCTGCCCCAGCACGAACGCGTCGATGTCGAACTGGCGCGCTTTGCGGCCCAGGTCCTCGGCATAGGGCAGATCGCGCAGCGGGTATTCATGCACGACATTACGGCGGCCGAACACGCCGCCGGCGGCGGTCGTAAAGAACGGCACGCCGCGGAAACTGCCCTTTTGCAATTGCTCGCGCCAGGCCATCAGTAGGATCCCAGCATGGTCAGGCCAGTCGAGACCTTCAGCGGAACCTTGGGGTTATCCGATTTCATCGCAGTGATTTTGCCGGGGCCTTTGATCTCGATCTCGACCTTGCCGCCGACTTCGGCCTTTTGCGCGGCCAGGCTCTTAAGCGTCGGGGCGGCAGGGCCCAGCGACAGCAGGGACGGTGCGTTCTGGGCGCGGCCCATCAATTCGCCGAATGTCGGCGCCTTGACCGGCATTTCCGGCATCGAAAACATTTTTTCGCCGCCTGCAAATGGGTTTTTGAAGTTGGCCAAGTTTGCCAAGGCGCGGCCGAAGGCCACGACGCTGCCAACCAGGTCGTCGAGCATCTGTTTGCCGCCGTTGAGCAGGTTTGTCCATTTGGACTCGAACCAGTTAGCAATATCCTCCAGCCCGGTCCTGAAGCTCGCGACCAAGGTATCCCATTTCAGTGAGATCGCGACGATGTCGGCGACGACCAGGCCGAGCAGCAGAAGGATCGGATTAGCTGCGATCGAAGTGGCCAGCAGACCCAAGGCTATCACGGTCGTCATGATCGCCCCAATCAACGGCCCAACCATGATAGCGGCAACAGCGCTAAGCACTATCTTTGCCAGATTGCCGAAACCACCGACCTGCGCGGCCCACTCCTTGATTTGTGCGACGGCTTGGACGCCGGCATTATAGATCGCGACAACGGTATCGTATAACTTCTTTCCGGCCGCTTCGGCCGCTTTCAGACCTTCTTCGGTTTGCAGAAAATCCAACGCTAAGATCAGGTCGCGCAGCTTCTCGCTCAAAAAGCCAAAGGTGCCGCTGCTGTTCATGATCTTGTCGACCAGGTTCTTCCAGGTATCCGAGAGCGTGGACATCATACCGTTCCACGTCTTGCTTTGCTCTTCTGATGCCCCTTTCGCATCCTTGCCGATTGCCTCGAACAGAGCCGCGATTGCCTTACGGCCCAGCACGCCCTTGCCGATCATTGCAGTAATCGCCTCTTCGCTCTTTTTCATTTGCTTGGCCAACAATGGCACTACAGCGATACCGCGCTCGTTCAGCACGACCACCTCTTCCATTTGCAGCTTGTTTTTCAGCCATGCTTGGCTCAACTGGTTTGCGATCTCCTTGAAGTTCTCCTGGTCCTTACCGGTTTTGGCATTCATATCAGCCAATGCCTGCATGCTCTCGATCACAGGACCTATGCCTGCGTTCTTCAGCATGATATAGGCTTGTGTGGCGTTCGCCACTTCAAGCGGGGTATTTTTCGCGAACACCTGAATACGTCGGAATGTTTTTTCCGCAGCAGCCTCCGAGCCCTCGATCGCCTTGAGCGCCACGCGCAACTGCTGAAACTCCGCCGTCGTCTCGATAAACTGCTTGTTGAACACATAGCCCAGCAATCCGCCCAGCGCCGACAGCTTCAGGGCGAGTGTGGAAACCTCGGATGTGATGCCGGAAATGCCGCGGCTGAGCAGATGCGCCCCCTGGGAGCGCAATAGATCGCGCAGTTGCCGACCGGCATTCGCCGCGCCTTGACGCAATTGGTTCAGCGTCTGTCCAATCCGGCGCAGCGGACTGGACAGATTGTCCACCGCATTCAAAATCAGCGAAAGGTTAAGATTGTTGCTCATTTATCCTGACCGCCTGGCCGTACCACAAGAGGATTTCGTCCGCGTCCATATCCCACAGCTCGGACGGTGGGAAGTGAAAAATGTAGGCGATGTCGCCTACAATGTCCCGCCAGTTGCGGGGTATTGCGCCAAAAAACCGGTCACCGCCTCGGTGATCGCGCCGAAATCCTCGGCGTCGATCTGGTCGACCGCCGCCATCGGCAGCTCTGCCATCGCACCGATCAAGGCGGCAACCTTGCCTATCTCACCGGTGGCGGTATCCATCGCCTTCATATGCTTCATCTTCAGGCGGTCGGGCAGTTGCAGCTCGGTGATGTGCTGATCGTTGTGGACGATTGGGTGTTTTAATGTGATGACTGCCATTTATACCTCCTTGCAATCGAGCGCGCCGAAGGTCAACTTGACTTCGCCCTTCTCGAGCTCCAGCGCATTGGCTACCCAGGCGCCGTTCAATACATAGCTCACTCCGGTGTCGGTGTCGAACGAAATGGTCTCCGCCGTCATGGCCCGATAGTCGGCCAGCTTCACATCGCTGGTATGCGCGATCGTGCATTCGACGCCCGGCGCCTCGGTTTTCTCGGAAAAGCCGACGACGCCGATGTCGGCGACGACCGTTTCGCGGGAGACGCCGCCATACATCAATTTAGCGCCTTCTTTGCTGGCAAGCCGCTTGCCCTTGACCGTGATAAAGACGCGTCCTGTTACCTGTGCCATGCTGCCTCCTTAAAGAATGAATTGAACGGCCGCGGCGAACACGTCGAACTGGTTGACCGTGTTCGGCGGGATGATCGCGTTGACGCGGTTAACGTCGCTGGTCGAGCGCACTACGATCAGATCGGCGATAAACTGGTCCAGATCCTCCAACAGCCCCGCACGCTCCAGATCGCTGGCCGCCGCGATCAGGGTATTGCGGATCAGCTTCGGCGTGGCGATGGCCTGGCCGGGTTGGATGCGACCCAGCACATCGTCGCCGGCCAGCTTGTGGCGAGGATAATCGCGCAGCACCGCCGTCCTGAACACATAGCGCATGTAATCGACCGTCCATTTCGTGTTCAGCTTCAAGAGACTCACATCCTCGACGCCGAAGCTGTTTTGTTGATAGGTCGTGATCACCTGCTCGATCATCGCCGCGCCGTCCGGCCCGAAGATGATCGACGAGATGCCGTCGTGCAGCAGGTTGTTGCGCTCAGTGTCGGTGAAGCGGTCGGCCTCGACCGGCGCCAACACGCTCGGCAGGCTGATCGAACGGAACGGCCGCGCCGGGTCCTGGGCGCCGGCAAACTCGATCGCGGCGCCAAATTGCGCCGAAATCACCCACGGCAAGGTCGGCGATTTGTTCAGGCCGCTGAAAGTCGTGTGCGCGCTGTTGCGCGCCGAGCCGTAGGATGACAGCGCCGAGAACGAGCCGTTCTTGTGCCCGAATACATGCCCGGTGCGCATATCCATCCCGCCCCAGCGGCTGTCCAGCTCTGCTTCGAGCTGGGCGATGTTCGCTGTATCGGACCAACCGCACAAAATCGTGTACGGGTTCATAGTGCTCATCGCGGTGATCGCGGCCGACACATCCGGATTGCCGGTGCCGGTCACGCTCGATGCGAACGCGACTGAGAGTCCGGTCGGCAAAAACTCGCCGCTGTAATAGTTGACTCGGTAATCAATATCGTTGCCTTCGACACCCTTGTGCCGCGCAGTGCAGGTCACCACGCCCAGCGCGCTGGATGCGGTCACCGCGCCGTCCAGATCGGCGTTGATCGCCGCCGCGACCGCCGTTGCGATGTCGGTCATCGTCTCGCCAGCGACGACAGCCACCGTTAAACGGCGGCCGCCAATATACAGATATAACGTGCCCGAAGCGGTTACCGCGCCGGTCAGGGTGATCGTCTGCGTGGCCTTCACTCCGGCGACCAGGTCGTCCAGTGCCAGCGCCCAGCATTCGGTATATGGATTGACCTTCAGCGCCGCCTCGATCTGCTGTGCCAACATCGAGCCGCGCCCGAAATAGTTGACGCCGTCTTCCTTGCGGCTGACGCGGGTCAAGACTCCTGCGGCGACTGTGCCGGTCGACAGCCGTTGCCCGAGGATCAGCATCTTGTGCGGCATCACCGGCAGGCCGCGCACGGCCTTTGTGTGATCGATCTCGGCATAGGCGCCGGGAACGCGCCAGTCGAGCGGAATCGATAAAAACGGGATATTATCTGGCATGGGTTAGCCTTTGGTTTTGGATTTGGAAATGGGCGCCTGCTCGGCCTCGGTCGGCCGGTCCAGCTCGATCACATCGCCGGCCTGCACGCGGCGCAGCCAGTAGTTTGATGCGATAACGGTTTCGCCGGCGAGACGCAAATAGAGGCCATTTTCCTTGCGAACCGGTGCGCAGGCGGGCTTGATGAATGTTGGTTGCCCGAAAATCACTGAGGCTCCTTATCTATTATTAAATGCAAACTTGGAATGCTTATCCTACTTTCGAAAGATACAAGCAGCTATACGTAGGATCGCTTGCTATGTTTAAAGTCACTGCGGCGCCATGAAATACTGCAAGTTCAACTGTATCACCCTCATTTAGCCGTAATGTTTTGTTAAAACCAAAAAGGAATCTATAAGTAGTGCCATCCGGCGCCCCACCAGTGCTCTCCTCGGCATACTGGTGCACTCCATTACCGTTGATGATTGCTGCCATGATCCCACGCTTACCTGCCACATTATTCAATCCGGAATATTTCAGAATGGCCTCAAATCGATACAGTCCAGACTCAAGTATTTTTATCGTTCCGGAATTAATAGATGCGTATCTAACCGGGCTAAATACCTGGATAGCGTCTAATGCCGCCGTCGTCCATGTAGCGTTAGGTACAGATATAGCCATGAACGGGATGACCGCCACCTCATCGCTAATCGGAGCAGGCAGACCAGGACTCCATAGCGCGGGCCTACCTCCCTTATTTATGACAGGGTTGCCGAGGTAAAAAGTGGCTGCCTCGCCATTAACTGTTTGTATGATACGGACAAAAACCTCGTAGTACACGGGAATTACACTACTAGGATTTAGAATACTGACATATTGTCTGCGAGAATAAGCGTCCACATCGATAATCCCGGTTTCATTCGATGCGAGGACGGAATTATCTGATATTTTCTTTATTGCTACGCCTATGCTGACATCAAATGATGTGTTCGCATTGGCGGCGCTGCTGGTTAGTTCTACCGAGAAGGTGATGAGGCCTGGATTTGATTTTGTCGTGTTGAATTGTAGATACTTATTTACAATCAACACGCTGCCTGTGTTAGCGCTATTTCCTGATAATGTAACTGCACGCTTGTTAAACATGCCGCTTGCGATCTTAATTGGTACTGTCACCGTTCCAACAAATCCACCGTCATGCACAACCCGCCATATCGCAAGATCGTTTGTGCTGAACGAATTCATTTCCGCATCAATGCATAGGTTTGAGCGCTCTACGCCGATGTTTTCGTCGGCTCGCTCAATCGCTATCGATCGAATGGTGCTGGAGTTGAGCTCGTTGAGAGCATCTCTCGGTAACATCACATCAACGCCAAGACTAATGCAGTAGTCCAATACCAGCGTCAAATCTGCCAGGGACATTGAGCTGGGAAAGTCAATCTGCGATGGGTCATGGTCGTAAAAACAAACCCACGCATTATTTGCAATTGCTGCGTCAATAGTTGATTTGGCTCCGGCAACGCCAGCGGCATATAGGCCTAACCGATGTAATTTATGCGGATCGAAATTATCTGCCATCAGCGCAGGATTGCCGATTGTTGCGTTATATACAGTAAATCCGTACGTGTATAGCGATCGCAAATATTTATCAATATGAGCATCACCCAGCGTACTCTGTGACGCAACAAACCCATTGATAATAAACCCATCGCTCCTAAGATCGAAGTAAGCCTCTTCCACTTCCGATCTAGCTATATATGTGTTTTCGGTACCGTTAATCATGGGGAAGTTTCCATGCACCATAATTTCATGGCCTGCATCCTGCATTTCTAGCAATTGCTTATAGCCGGTGACTGTACCTTGTAAATCTGGTGATTTACTTTCCACGCACCAACCAGCTTTTAATCCCTTAGACTCAAATAGAGGGAATACACTCGCATAATGTGAATCGTAGGCGCCATCAAATACAAACGACACTATCGCGCGATGCACGGTCCGCTGAGCTGTGCCGCGAATGAATTTCTTCTGTATCGCCTTAATATCTACCGTAGATGCGATGGCGGCATCCCTTGCCGCCTCGGCAGCTGCCTTCGCATTAGCTGCCGATATTGCAGCAGTTTCGATGGCAGTAAGATCCCCATCTCCCCATATCGTCCCGTTTGAAACCGAATACGATCCGTTTTCTGTCCGCCAATTGCCGATGCCAAGATCGGCCGCCGCCGGGCGATCATCAACAGAATCACTGAACCCCTCGCTGAACCACCAACCCTGGGTAGACGTGCACTTGATGTAAATCTTGTCCGTTATGATCTCACAGGACTTTTTGCCAAATTCAGGCGCAGGAGGCCGGTCTGCCAGAGAACCATAGAGCGTGATCGCCCGCTCGCCAATCGGCGGATTACGGATCAAGCCGCCACCGACTACCTCGACGCTGCCGTCCCGCACCCGGCGCTGCCAATAGACGCTCCCCCGAACAATTTCGCCGCCGGCAGACAGATTAGAGCCGTCCGGTTTTTTGACGGCGGCCCCATTTAATGGGCGGATGGCAACGGGTTGTCCGATGATCATATCAATCCTGTAATGTCGTTAAATCGTCAGTCAGTTCGGGCCGGCTCGCGGTGTAATCCGGCGGCTCGGCGGCCCATTTTTGATGTTCTGTCTGCGCCTGATGCGGGTCCACGTCGAAGTCGGCGTGGAAGGTTGCAAAATCGGCCAGGGATGCCATGACGGTATCGTCGATCGCCGCATTCGTCGCCTTGGCCGTCAGCTGCAAACTGCCTGCCTGCAACCCGCTGTTTAGCCAGACCGCGCCTTTGGCGAAGTCCGCGCTTTTTACCGACCAGACCGTGCTGGTCGTTTTCAAACTGTCCAGATAGGACGCCAGGGTGTCGATGATCTGGTACAAGCCGATCGTCTGCGCATCGCCGTGCCGGGCGGCTTCGACGCCGCGCGCATTACGCGCAATGCAAATCAGATCGAAGCGGATCTCGGCGTAAGCATCCCCATAACTCACCTGGCCGGCGACGGTATAAACCGCCGGTGCAGAACTCGCGAAGCGTTTCACTACCGTGGCGCCGTCGCCATCCGGCATGACCGCCACCTCGCGCAGGTTCGCCGCGATCGGCGAAAGCTTCACGGCGGCGATCAGTTCCTGTTCCAGTTCGGCCAGCATGATTAATAACTATCCCGGCTGAATACCGACGGGCTGGAGCTGAACTCAGCCGTGCCGCCGGAAACTTCCGGCAGGGAACCGGTGGTATCCGGCGCCAGGTTGATCTTTCCGGTCGCGACCTTTTCCAGATACTTGATCGCATTGTCGTAATCGTCCTTGACGCGATCTGTCACTTGTTCGCGATACAGGCGATAACGAGTAATGTCGCAGGCCAACCGCTTCAAGTTGGCTGGCACCACCGCCAGCGGCAGATAGTTGATCAGATAGCCGTCGATCTCCGCGTCGGCGTCG
>Ga0066415_1000129_pt1 | contig 12719 bp, 10 predicted proteins | sample LakWasMet21_HOW5_2_FD_59542 | JGI IMG/M metagenome (GOLD analysis project Ga0066415, IMG submission 59542) | Freshwater sediment methanotrophic microbial communities from Lake Washington under simulated oxygen tension - Sediment Metagenome 21_HOW5 | ecosystem: Environmental > Aquatic >... | reverse complement strand
ATTTGAAGGATCTAACTCCACCACTACTGTAGTAGATAAAGACGGAAACATTTCTGAGATAAAAGCAAAATTTATTGTTGATAGCAGTGGTTATGGCCGTGTAATTCCACGTTTATTCAATTTAGATAAACCAAGTAATTTGCCGCCACGTAAATCAATGTTTGCACATATTGAAGATCCAAACAGATTAAATTATATTGAACCTAATCGTATTTTAGCCATTGTACATCAACCTAAAACCTGGGTATGGGTTATCCCTTTTTCTACAGGCATTTCATCATTAGGTTTTGTTGGGAGTCCGGAATTTTTTGAAGAACACAAAGACAAATCAAAAGAAGAACAATTACGTTTTTTGATCAATTCTGAATCACATTTGAAAGAACGTTTTGGTGAACAAAAATTTGTATTTGAACCAAAAGTATTAGAAGGTTGGAGCGTAACTACCGAACAATTTTTTGGTGATGGCTTTGTATTAACCGGAAATGTGACTGAGTTTTTAGATCCAATGTTCTCAAGTGGTGTAACATTAGCAACAGCTTCAAGTCAAAGAGCGGCACATTTAGTTATTAAACAATTAAATGGCGAAAAAGTAGATTGGCAAGAAGAATTTGTAAAACCAACTATGACCGGCGTGGATGTTTTCAGAACATATGTAATGAGTTGGTATGATGGCACCTTACATGATATTTTCTTTTCAAAAGAAATCAATCCTGAATTTAAAAAACAAATTTGTTCAGTATTAGCGGGCTACGTTTGGGATACAACTAATCCATTTGTGAAAAAGCATGAGAGAGCTGTGAAATCTTTAGCAGAAGTTATTCGCATTAATAGTGGCAAAGAAAAAACAGTATAGTTTTTTCGCTAAATACTTTTTCTGAAAATTTGAAATTAATTTGTCTTAAAGAGGCGATCACTAAATGATCATTACATCACGTGTAAATTATCCAGAGAATCTTTACTATAAAAGAAATTGATAAAGTTTAATACAGAAAAATGAGGAACTGTATTAGTTGTTTTATTGATAGGAATGATCTTGACTACTTTGTCTGTTGTTGGTTTGTTTTTTTCAGCTAAACGTTGTGTAACAGTTACCGTTTTTACAATTTGCGGGTGTTTTACACAATCTTTTGGTTGTGTTTGAGCTGTGTGAGCAACAGGAGGTTGTGTTTTAGGTTTAGGAACAGGAGTAGTTGCATGCGCTTTGAATAAACACACAAACATAAAAGCGTATAAAAAAACAATAACCTTCATTTTATATAATTTTACCTATACCAAAATTAATCTATTTTCTGTATAAAGCAAAAAAAGTGCCTTACATTATCTAAAACGTTAAATTAATCGAAAATCTACCCGATCTTACTCCAGGAAGTGCGACTTTTTTCTTGATTATAGAGCTGTTGAACGAGTAACTGATTCTCGGTACTAGTCAAATTAGGATCTTCATTTAAAATTGCCTGTGCTGATGAACGTGCCAGCTGTAAAATTTGCCCATCCTGGGCCAGATCAGCAATCTTCAAGTCCATTACCCCACTTTGCTGCGTTCCATCCAGATCTCCGGGTCCTCGTAATTTCAGATCCACTTCACTGATCTCAAATCCATCATTGGTTCTCACCATGGTTTCCATCCGTAATTTGCTATCAGCACCCATTTTATAAGAAGTCATTAAAATACAATATGATTTATCTGCTCCACGTCCTACCCTACCTCTTAATTGATGTAACTGGGATAAACCAAAACGTTCGGCACTTTCAATCACCATGACACTTGCATTTGGGATATTTACACCTACTTCGATAACGGTTGTGGCCACCATAATTTGAGTTTCGTTTTTAATAAACCGTTGCATTTCAAATTCTTTTTGCACCGACGTTAATTTACCATGTACTATACTGATTTGGTATTGAGGTGCCGGAAAATCATTTAAGAGAGCATCATAACCATTTTGTAAATTCTGAAAATCCATTTTTTCACTTTCCTGAATGAGTGGATATACAATATAAACTTGCCTGCCCAAAGCAATTTGCTCTTTCATAAAACCAATTAAGCGCAAGCGTTGGTTCTCCATAAAATGCATGGTTGTAATTGGCTTACGGCCGGGTGGTAATTCATCGATCACGGATGTATCCAAATCTCCATACAACGTCATGGCCAATGTACGAGGAATGGGAGTTGCCGTCATAATTAAAATATGAGGAGGCTGTCTGTTTTTTGCGTGAAGTTTGGCGCGTTGTGCTACACCAAAACGATGTTGTTCATCAATAACTACAAAACCTAAATTTTTAAATACAACAATATCTTCGATCAAGGCATGTGTTCCAATTAAAATATCTATAGCGCCATTTTCCAGATCGTGATGCAAAACTTTGCGTGCTTTTGTTTTTGAGGAACCCGTTAACAGTGCCACTTTTATCCCTAAAGGTTCTACTAATTGCGAAATCGTTTCAAAATGTTGCTTCGCCAAAATTTCTGTTGGCGCCATTAAACATGATTGATAGCCATTATCAATAGCCAACAACATACTTAACAAAGCCACCAATGTTTTCCCGCTGCCCACATCACCCTGAACCAAGCGGCTCATTTGTTTACCTGAACCTGTATCCGCACGAATTTCTTTTACGACGCGTTTTTGTGCATTAGTTAATTGGAACGGTAAATGATGATTATAGAAATTATTAAACACATCGCCCACTTTACCGAACACAAAACCCTGCACTACCTGATGCCTAACCAAATTACTTCTCAGTAATTTTAACTGAACAAAAAATAATTCTTCAAACTTCAAACGAAATCGTGCTTTTTCTAATAATATTTTAGAATCAGGGAAATGAATTTGTTTTAAAGATTCTAATTTGGATAGTAATTTAAAATCGTCAATGACTGTTCGGGTAAGTGTTTCCGGGATATTTTGTTCATTTAAATGCGACACTAATACGCGCATAGATTTGCGAATACCTTCACTATCTAATCCTTTAAATTTTAATTTTTCACCACTGTGGTACACTGCCTGAAAGGCAGATTGAGCAGCCAGCATTTCGGGAGTCACTAATTCAATATCCGGATGCGCCATATTAAAGCGGCCTTTGAACGAAGAAGCTCTGCCATATACAATATACTCTGTGTGTAAGCGTAATTTTTCGGCCATCCATTTATAGCCTTGAAACCAAACCAATTCCAAAATACCGCTATTATCTTTGAAACGTGCTACTAAACGCTTGGTGCGTTTTTCACCAATTACTTCTAAACTTTCTAGAGTTCCTCGTAACTGATAATACGCTGAATCTTCTGTTACATCTTTGACACTCTGAAACTGAGTTCTATCTACATAACGGAATGGATAGTGCGTTAATAGATCTTTATAGGTAAAAATACCCAATTCCTTTTGCAAGGTTTCGGCACGCTGTGGGCCAATGCCTTTGAGGTATCCAATGGGAATATCTAAAAAAGAAATATTTGAGCTAGTATTCAATTGGGTAAATTTAATACACAAAGGCTGTTAATACAATTATCATACTTCGAATTATAAACAACGATTTCTCATTTATTTTTGTACTGTGAACGTAAAGATTTTAGTTCTTCTCATTATCATCAGTTTATCCACTAAAGCACAATTTTTGGATACACTTAAACATTTAATGCATTCGAGGCCAAGCATTGATGCTCGGATAGAATCACGATGGTCTTTTATTAATAACACGCCTACAAAAGTATCCGGAGTAAGATTAGGATTAAGCTTTAGAAGAAAATTAAAAATTGGCATTGGTTACAGCTGGTTAGATCGCAATGTCATTGAAAAATTAAGAACGATTGACACTTATGGCAACCCTATTATAGTAGATAATTATTTAAAATTCGGATACATCTGTTATTATGCTGACTTTGTGTTTTATAAAACAAAACGCTGGCAATTAAGTATTCCTATTCAGACAGGCACTGGTTTGTATTGGCGACAATACAACAATGGCGAAGAACTTATTAAATCTAAAAAACGTTTTTTATTACTATATGAACCGGGAATTTCCACACAATATAAAATCACAAAATGGTTAGGCTTAGGTGCTGATGTTTGCGTTCGATTAACTTTAAGGAACACTAACTATTTAAGTAATACATTAAACTCCCCTGTATATGCAGGAAAAATACTCATTTGGTTCGATCAGATCTTTTATATGGTTGCACCAAGATCAAAACTCGCCAAAAAATACGGACCAGCCAGTTGGTAAACCTCACCCCTAACTCATCTCCAAAATGGGAGATGAATATATTTATTTTATAAAACAATACATTATTGCTTAATAAATTTTTTATTGTTTGAATTATTTATATTCATAAAATAAACTCCTCTTGATAAATCACCAACATTAACTGTAGTAATTTGTCTATTAGGTTGGTGATTATCAATTGTAATTATTCTAACAACTTCTCCTAACATATTTACGATATTTATTTCAATAACTTTTTCGAGATTATTAGAAGAATAAAACTCAAGTTGTACAATATCGCTGCCAGGGTTTGGCCAAAGTTTGAAATCGATATTTTGCTTAGTTTTTTCATCTATACCGGTTATATAATCGCAGGTTACTGTACTTGCATTTAAATTCAACTGATTGTCTGAAAAGCATCGAAAAGAAGATGCATTAACATCCGTGAATTCAGAACAATAACCTGAAAATTGAAAAGCAACATGTTTAAAGCCAATTCGTTCAAAAATAGTATCTGTGCCAGTTACTGTTCCTGTACCAGATGCGGAGCCATACATATAATAATTTATGTAATTAATTTTTCGCCAATTGAGATTCTGACCTTGCACATTTAAAGTACCTGTTTCTGTAATTTCAATATTCGAATGTTCGCAACTAGTTCCTCCATTCGGCTGGCAACGCCATTTAGCTCCAACAGGACCAAAATACATTAACGTATCAACAGCGTTTGGAACTGAAATATTTGAGCTATTAAAAAGAATAACGTTTCCTTGAACAGAGGTGTAAAAAAATCCGGATTGATTAATTGAACCCATAACGCCCTCTCCTACTGTTTGACTCCGTATTTTATTAAAAGTCGTTACCCCCACCAGTGTATCATACAAATAGGTATGCTTGGTATAAGTAGAATTAAACGTAACATTACTTGTATTAAAATGCCAAACAGAATTTGGAGTACACCAAATTTGAGCATTTAATGAAAAAGTTATTATCATTAAAACTAATGAGATGAAATTTTTCTTCATACTATTTTTTGTATTATTAAATGTAACGATAAACTGATTCGAATGCAAGTAGCATAATCCACCATAAATCAGTTTATTAAATGCTACAAAACATAGCATTTATCTATGCTTTAAATTTGTATTTTTACACTTAACGATGAACGAGAATTTAGACGCTAATAACGAAAAGTTAACCAATACCGACAGAGATTATGAACGTGCTCTTCGTCCCATAGAATTTAACGATTTTAGTGGGCAAGAAGCAGTAGTTGATAATTTACGAGTGTTTGTATTAGCAGCTAAACAACGTGAAGAAGCTTTGGATCATGTATTATTACATGGCCCTCCGGGTTTAGGAAAAACTACTTTAGCACATATTATTTCAAATGATCTTGGAGTAAACTTAAGAGTAACGAGTGGTCCTGTATTGGATAAACCAGGCGACTTGGCGGGCTTACTAACCAACCTTGAACCTTTTGATGTATTATTTGTAGATGAGATTCATCGCTTAAGTCCTATTGTGGAAGAGTATTTATACTCGGCTATGGAAGATTACAAAATTGATATCATGATCGATAGCGGCCCTAATGCCCGTACGGTTCAAATAAAATTAAATCCATTCACTTTAGTTGGCGCAACAACTCGTAGCGGTTTACTAACAGCACCTTTAAGAGCTCGTTTTGGAATTACTTCCCGTTTAAATTATTATAACAGTAAAGTATTAACCGGCATTGTACAACGTAGCTCTGCAATTTTAGGTGTAGAAATTGCGGACGAAGCGGCATTTGAAATTGCACGTAGAAGTCGTGGGACACCACGTATTGCTAATGCTTTATTAAGACGTGTGAGAGACTTTGCGCAAATTAAAGGCGATGGAAAAATCTCTATTGAAATTGCAACTTACGGATTGAAAGCGTTAAATGTTGACAAAGATGGATTGGATGAAATGGATCACCGAATCTTAACCGCTATTATTGATAAATTTAAAGGTGGGCCTGTAGGTATCACTACTATTAGTACAGCTGTGGGCGAAGAAGCAGGAACCATTGAAGAAGTTTATGAACCGTTTTTAATACAGGAAGGGTATTTGGCTCGTACCCCAAGAGGCAGAGAAGCTACCGAAAAAGCATATAAGCATTTAGGGAAATCGTTCAGAGGAAAACTCGGCGGTTTATTTGATGAATAACAAGCTACAATATTCGTCCATTATAAAGCAAGAAGCCAAACGATTAGGCTTTGATTTTTGTGGCATTTCCAAAGCGGAATTTTTAGAAGAAGAGGCGCCAAGATTAGAGAAATGGCTCAACTCCAACATGCATGGCAAAATGGAGTACATGGAGAATTATTTTGATAAACGATTAGATCCTACTTTATTAGTTGATGGCGCCAAGTCGGTTGTTTCTTTATTGTACAATTATTATCCTGAACAAACACAACATCATACTGACACTCCTAAAATTTCCAAGTATGCTTATGGTAAAGATTACCATGAAATAATTAAAGAAAAACTAAAAGAGTTTTTACATACCCTTAAAGAAAAAATTGGTGATGTAAACGGAAGAGCTTTTGTAGACAGCGCTCCGGTATTAGATAAAGCCTGGGCTAAACGAAGTGGCTTAGGTTGGATCGGAAAAAATACCAACTTAATTAATAAACAACAGGGCTCTTTCTTTTTTATTGCTGAATTAATTATTGATCTGGACTTAGACTATGATGGGCCAATAGCCGATTATTGCGGCACCTGTACGCGTTGTTTAGACGCCTGCCCAACAGAAGCTATAGTAGCACCTTATATTGTTGATGGCAGCAAATGCATTAGTTACTTAACCATCGAACTAAAGGAAAATATTCCAACAGAGTTTAAAAATAAAATGGATAACTGGGCTTTTGGTTGTGATGTATGTCAGGATGTTTGTCCTTGGAATAGGTTTAGCACAACACATCATGAAGCTCAGTTTAACAATCAAACGGGATTGTTAGATCTAACCAAAGATGAATGGTTTGAAATGACAGAGGAAACGTTCAATTATGTATTTAAACAAAGCGCTGTAAAACGTACTAAATATAAAGGATTGAAAAGGAATTTAGAGTTTATTAAACTCTCCATTTAAAATTGAAACGCAAAAACAGTCAGCATTCAGATTCAATAAATAAAAAGCATTTATTTTAATTGTCAGGCGCTCCTTTGTTGAGCCAGCAATCAATTTTTTTAAGTTCACACTCTGTAAGTTCACAATAGCCCGGCATGTCTTTTCTTTCAAACACCCTATCTCTCAAACTCCCATTATCTAGTTTTTGTTTAACACCGGCATGTGTTGTTAAATCATAGTTTACAAAATTTGAATTATGGCAATTAGTACAATATGTTGATAGTAATGGCTCTATATCCTTACTATATGAAACCAAATCACAATCAGTCAAAACAGGTTCCGGCTTTAGGAATTTACTTTTATCATAAGTACAACTAGTTATAATTATAAGAATAACACTAAACGCGACAACAATTTTTTTCATCTCAAATTAGTATTTAATGATTTTTTTTGTTGCAATTCCCGTTTTGGTTGTAATATTCAATATATATATGCCTTTTGGTAAATCAGAAATATCAAGATATTCAGCCTGAAATACTTCATAGCTATACATTATTTTAATTAATTTACCGGCAACATCATTAATTGAAACGCTTGTGATTTCGTAATCTTCATTTGCTTTATTAATAAACAATTTATCGTTTGCAGGATTTGGATATACATTCCAATCATCGGCATTCATATTCGTTTCAGCAATAGAAGCTGTTAAATTTTCAGATACGGGCATACTTGATAATTTAACCTGATCGCCTGACGTAGTGTTATTAGAATTAGCAAGTACAAAAGCTCCGTAAAATGTTAACCCTCCGGCACCTGCTGCTGGGGCAATCCATTTAAACGACCAAGTACGGGTACCTGAACCTACGGTTCCTGCCGATTTATGTGTGATGTATTTTCCTGAACTAATTAATTGAGTTTCTGTTGCATTGATGGCCACCATTGTACCTTTCAAATTCCCGGAAGTATTTTGTGGTGAAATTTGAAAACCAAATTTATTAATGCTTGTTGCATTTATAGTAGCTGTAATAGTATACGTATTACCAGGTATATAACCTGATGTTGGAATATTGCTTGTTATTACACCTGTATTGGTACTTGTGGCTCCCGAATGACAAGATGAGCAATTGGATGCATCACCGGGCGATCCTGTTTCGCCTGCCTGTGCGCCTGTTGCATTAGCATGTGCCGGTGATGAATATTCACTGATGAATATTGTTCCTATAGTAACTAAAAACATAACCATTGCGGTTTTCATTAAAAAAGTCATACGCATTTCTCTTGATTTATTTAAATCAAAAGTAGGCGAGCTTCCATTTTAATGAAATGGACAAAAAGCTTTAATGATGGTACTTTTTACGGATTTCTTTTCGGAAATTTTCAGGCGACAAGTTAGTATTAGCTTTAAAGAATCGGCTGAAATATGAAGGATCATTGAAATTGAGTGCATATGCCACTTCTTTTGCCGTAATAGAAGAATGTAATAGTAACCGTTTTGCTTCTAAGATCAATCGTTGATGAATTATATCTCCAGCCGTTTTTCCTGTGATCTTTTTTATAGTTTCACTTAAATGATTAGGCGTAACATTTAGCAGGTCTGCATATTCATTTACCTTATGAAGTGTTATGAATTTTTCTTCCAGTAAATTATTAAAACGTTGCATTAATTGTTGCGATGCTGCATCTGTTGTTTTATACAAAACTGTATCCGTAAGTAATGCTTTACACTTCAATAATAATATAGTAATGTATGAAGCCAATACTTGATCTTTAAAAGGATTTTTACCCTCACACTCTGCTTCCATTTGTATTACTAAGCTTAGAAGTTCAGAATATATTTTTACGGATGTGGTTAATATTGGAAATGCTGTTTTATTAAATGCAGGAAAATCGGATATTAATAATTTATCTACGGAATTTAAAATCAAAAACTCTTTTGAAAAAATAACCACGTAACCTGTAACGCTGGTATCGCGATTAAGTGCATGAATTTGTCCTGAAGACACAAAATGCAAGCTCTGTTCACAAATCATGTGAGTATCAAAATCAATCATGTGAGTACCTCCACCAGAATTGAAAAATAAAATCTCGTAATAATTATGGCGATGCGCCTCCATAGCAGAATACTCTGTTGGAGTATTCAATTTTACTACCTTATACGATTCTTCCTGGCTTTCAATTAGCTCATGTATGGGTATAATTTTGGACATTACAATTTAATTTTAATTAGTATTCACCTAATTGAAGTAGAGAAATCAAAATAGTACAGATACCTAGACTATCTTTTTTAAATAAACCGTCAACTGCATTCCTGTATTAGTCCACTCCATATACTTACGAAAAATTGGATGAAGAAATTTAGGAATAAACATAATTTCACAAACATCATACTTGCTTTTTACAATTGTAAATCCTAATCTTTTCCCTAAAAGCTCAAATGAATTTAAATCAAATTCATACAAATGAAATGGGCTATGCATTGGGCTAATATTAGTGACATAATTTGTTCCGATTATTCTATAATACAAATTAACTAACCTGGCAACTAAATGCTTGGAAGAAGGTACTTCGATCTGCATGATCCCTCCAGGACGCAACCATTTAAATGCTTTTTCAATGCTTTCCGAAGGATGATACAAATGCTCTAAAACTGCACCAAAAGTTATAAAATCAAATGAGTCTTTATCATACTCAACCTCTTCTACCATTCCGAATTTTAATTTTCCGGTATTAATTCCCATTTTAGAAAGTGCCCTGTCATAAAATGGCTTCGAAGGCTCAAAACCGTACACATCAAATCCTGCTTTTTCAAGAGAGATCATACATTTTCCAATACCTGCTCCAATATCAAGAGCTTTCATTCCTGCCTGAAAATTAATTAAAGACTTTACTGTTTTTATTTCTTGTGAAAAATAATCAGGATGCCAATTAAAATAAGATTCTGACCAATAATTTTCAGGTGGCGTTCCATAATGATCTTGAATATTATAAGGTATCGGTAAAGGCTGAGGATAAATCAAATTACACTTTGAGCATTTTAATACAGAAACAGATATTCCACTTTTTTTTCTTGGAAAAATTCCCTGCGATTGATTTAATCTTTGTCCCAAAATCTTATGACTAGCTACATCATCATGACACATTTCGCATATAGAAATATCTTCAAAAAAATATTGTTTACGTGAATTTTTAATTTTTTCCATAAATTATTATATATATATTTAACTCGCACCAAACCTAAAACCAAGAGTTTGTTTTTGATGTTCTTCCCCAATCACAAAATGTTTCACGTCATCTAAAGTCAAGATTGACAGATCCTCTACTTTACGTTCAGCACTTGGAATAGAAGCCATACGTAAATTCTGTTTCATCACACACTCGCCAATAGTTTGTCTAACGGTTCTGGCATTACCGAAAAATTTATCTTTTTTAGTAACCAAATTAGTAAAATAATTTCTCAAATGCGAGAGTGCTTCTTCGTTTGCGATTAAACCCTCTTTCTTTAATAAACTTTGAGCGATCAATACCAACTGCTCAGGATCATAATCTAAAAACGAATAGGTTTTATCAAAACGGGATTTTAATCCGGGATTCATTTCCACAAAACGGTGCATATTGTCCGGATAACCAGCTACAATCACTCCAAACTGACCACGCTTATCTTCCATGCGTTTTAAGATCACCTCAATGGCTTCTTTACCAAAACCATGCGCTCCATCTTCTGCCAAAGCATAAGCTTCGTCAATAAACAATATCCCTCCCATTGCAGCATCTACTTTTTCTTGTGTTTTGATAGCTGTTTGTCCGGTATAACCTGCAATTAAACCCTCTCTGTCAACTTCTACCACATGCCCCCGTTCTAATAAACCAAGCGCTTTGTATATTTTTGCAATGATACGAGCCAAGGACGTTTTACCTGTTCCCGGGTTACCGGTAAACACAGAATGCAAAGAAAATTTATTCACTACATCTTTACCGATCTCGTTATAAAAACGAATTAATTTTATGAGTTCGTGAAGATCATGTTTGATATTATCCATCCCAATTAACTCGTTCATTTCTGCAATCGCAGCCTGCAATTCTTTTTCGTTAATAAAAAGTTTTAATTTTTTCTTTTCATTACTAGTGAATACATTTTTTAAATCATCTAATGTAATCGTTGACAAATCTTCATTTGTCAATGATTCCATATTTTCAGATTTCATTAAACGAAGTCCCATATCCTGCTTTGCTTCATCAATGACAGCATTTACAAAACGGGCGTTACCAAAACTATGATCGCGTTTGCGATAAGCTTCTGTTAATTGCTCTTTTAAATATTCTTTAGCTTCTTCGGCAATAGTCATTTTTTTCTGTCCAACGCTGTATAAGGCAATTTCAAATAATTCATCCGGCATGTAATCATCAAAATGAAAATATTGAGAGAAACGGGATTTTAATCCCGGATTGCTATCAATAAACGTATTCATTTCTTTAGGATAACCTGCGACAATAATGGCAATATCACCAATACCATCACTCATTTCTTTCAATAATATTTCAATAACCTCTTTACCAAAATCTTTACTGTCTTCGCCAGAACGAGCTAAAGAATAAGCTTCATCAATAAATAAAATACCGCCACGAGCTTCATCAATGGCTTTTTTAACCTTAGGGGCTGTTTGTCCAATAAACTCCCCCACTAAAACCGAACGATCAACTTCGTACACATGCCCTTTACTTAATAAACCCATTTTTTGATAGATTTTTCCAAGCATCTTTACTACGGTTGTTTTTCCTGTTCCCGGGTTACCGGTGAACACAGAATGTAGGGATAACTTTGTATTATCTTCCAGTCCTTTATCTTTTCGAAGCTTCGTAAATTTCAAATAAGTAATATTCTCATGAATACTCTTCTTTACATTTTCCAAGCCAATTAATGCGTCAATTTCTTTTAATAACTCCTCTAATGTTTTTTCAGGAGTATTGATAACATTTCCATTAACAGAATTAGCGCTGCTCGAATTAATTGCAATAGTTTGATCAATTCCTGATATCAGTTCTACTTCGCCTTCTTCTTCCTTATCCTTACAATCAAAAGTAACAGCTCCAATTAAAACATCCATGAAAACCAATTCCAAAGCATACTTATCATCTTTCCATGAACCAGGAATATCATTGCCCCAACCTAGATCTAAGGTGTAAGAAACATCTTTTTTGTTAGCATCAATAAATCCTGTCTTTATTTGATACGCTTTAGGCAATCCGGCATCATCAATGTAATTTAAAAACAACTCATAATTAAAAGCCACATTGGTATTTACCTTAATTTTAATTTCAGCCCAAATATATTGTGTAGCAGCTTTATTAAAAACTTTCAAATATTTGCGTTCCGTTTGATTCCAACCTTCAAAGTTTCCATTAAACAATCGCACCTGATCAATTACAA
>Ga0066415_1000128_pt1 | contig 12738 bp, 21 predicted proteins | sample LakWasMet21_HOW5_2_FD_59542 | JGI IMG/M metagenome (GOLD analysis project Ga0066415, IMG submission 59542) | Freshwater sediment methanotrophic microbial communities from Lake Washington under simulated oxygen tension - Sediment Metagenome 21_HOW5 | ecosystem: Environmental > Aquatic >... | reverse complement strand
GTTGTTGGCGTTTTTTGGCATTGGGGTGCATCGGCGTCTCCAGGTGATGGGTTGAAATTAGTTAAAAATATCCAGTTGCCGGTCGATCCGGACCGTGTTGCAGATCTTGTTGACCTGGCGCTCGGTCATGCCGTATTTGAGCGCGATATCGATCTGGCGCAGACCGGAGGCAAAGTCCTTCAGAATGGCCTGATTGCGCAAGGCGCGGATGGCCGCCGCCGCGCGGGGGATTTGCAGCACCTCGTTGCCGTAGTTCTCGCACAATTTGCCGAAGGCCGCCATACCCATCAGCTCGGCCAGCTTGTGGGTGGCGGTCGGCTTTTTGGGGATATTGACGTGGACGCCGGGAAAATTCAGCAGCAGCACCAGCGCGGTCTGCTGGCCGCAATAGCTGGATATTTCCTGAAGCTGGGCGGGGATCAAGGCGGGCGGCAACTCGAATAAGTGCAGGGTCATGGCGGTATAAAGTTAAAGTTTATAATGCGCCTTATTGTAAACCTAACGTTTAGTGTGTGCATAAAAAAACCCGCCGGAGCGGGTTTGGTTGGGTGGATGGCCGTTAGTTAATGCTGGCCGTGAGGGCGGCCAGCGCGGCGCGTTGCTCGGCCATTAAAAAGCCCATCAGCACGGAGAACTTGTCGCGGTTGACCTGATGCAGGTCCGGCTCGGGCGACAGCAGGTCATTGACCGCTTCCAGACAGGCGGCGACGGTTTCCAAACGGTCCAGGGCGTCTAATACGGAGCTCATGGGTTCACCTCGATGACTTCGGCGGCGGAGTTGTCGAGTGCGGTTTTGCCGTCGGGCTTGGTGGTCCACCGGAAATAGGCCTGTGCGGCTTTTTCAGCGCCACGCCGGGTTTTCCAGCGCCGGGGCAGGATACGCGTCCAGTGTTCGCCGGTCTGGTAATGGGTGTAGGTTTGGCGAATGGCGAAGCTCATTGCGCACCGCCTTGCGCCGCCATCAAGCGCGTATAGCGGTGCTTGACGCTATCGCGGCTCCGGCCCAGCCGGTAGCCGATGCGGGTAAAGCCCAGGCCTTGCGCTTTAAGGGTCAACAAGTTCTGGTCGTCCGCCGCCGACCACTTGCGCGGCAAGCCAAAGACCGGCGCTTCAGCAGCTTTCAGGCGGCTGTTCTCCTGCTCCAGCAGGGCGATATATTTGCTTTGCAGGATTTCGTAATCTCGTGAAGGCAGAGCAGAGCTGGTAGTGTAGCTGCCGGTTTTGCGGATGGCTGGCAAGACTTCATCACAGACCCACGATTCAAACGGCTCGGACTCGGGTTTGTTGGACTTGATGATCAGGCGGTATAGGTTGCCTTCATCAATCAGTTTGTAAGTATTTGATAATGATGGGATGTACGTATTACGTACACCGGCTTCACGGCAGAAATCATCAACAGTCCTGCGCGCATTTGAATATCCCAGAATGTCACAGACATCCTTGGCGATAAACCAAGGCTCCCCGTTGTCGTCGGAAATAATGCGTAATTGATGGGATTGAAACTGGTAGGCTTGTAATGCGGTCATAATGACCTCCTGTAAATTTTTCGATTAATGACATTTGGTGTCGGGGACTCGAAACTGTTTACAGACAGTCAGGCCTATTTCCCTCTCGGGTCTTGTATTAGCCTATCCCCGGCATTGATCTGAACCAATGCGCGCATATCCTCGCAATGGTTGAAAAATGGCAGGCACAAAAAAACCGCATGGTCTATCGGGTGCGGGTTCCGCTGTAAAGGAGGTTTCGAGACTCCGAGACAAAGCGTAACCGCAGGATTATCTTTTGTCAATTTTTGTATTATTCGTCCTATTGCAGGCGGTTAAGCTTTTTTGGGTCTACAACTTGCGTGTCGAAATTTGGGTTTTCCTTAGCGAGCTGTTCTGCGCCCTTTTTAACCTCTTCAACTGATATACCTAACTGCTCGGCTACTTGTTCCAGCGTCCATAGGGCATTGCCTTCATCATCGGCATACTTCGCAGGTGGGAATTTAGCCTTTCTAAACAGAACGGCCGCCAGACCATATAGCGTTGCGGTAGCTGCTTCCGATAGATTGCCCTGTTCATCGTGCAACAGCTCAAACAAAATGGTGATGGATAACATATCATTATCAATAAACTCATCAGGCACATTTTTAGATAGCCGGATGATTTCGTCTTGAATCTCATATTTATTTTTCATTATATTTCCTTGTATTAACGGTATCGTCATGGGGTTGGTTAGCATCGCAGGCGGGTTAGCGTACGTAACCCGACCCTCAATGGTTCGATTATACTTTCCTTGCCTCCCTCATTTCATTCTCCAGCTTCTCGATCTGCTAGTCGTTGTGTGTGGTGCGCGATGCGCACCCTACATGGCTATACGGCTACAGCATCCTCGAACCTTATTAGCAGAAAGCGGCCTTTTTGAGTACAGCCGTTTTCTTTGACCAGATACCTGGCCGCAGAGTACTGACAGATTCCTTCAATGACTCCATTCTTGATCCTGGTACCGATAGGCAGTGGCGGCTGAATGTTGTTATCCTTGAACCAGCGATCTTCGGCTTCCCTGTGCAAATCACCAACAATACTGTTCATGCCGTCCAGCTCTTCAACGTCGCTCATGGTTATGTCCCAGCAGTACATTCTGTCTAGCTCTTTTGCCAATTCGTAACCATCCATAGGGTGGCTATAGGCTTTGGCTATTGTTTCTGCATCGGCATCATCCAGGTTTTTTGCTACCTGTTTTGCCGCTTCCAAAATCATTTCTTTTGTAACTCTTGGCCTAGTTATACTCATGTGTTTTCCTCGCCTCTCTTAGTTCGTTTTCAAGTTTGTTAATGGACACCAGCAGCGCCTCGTCGCGGCTGGATTCGTACAAGGTCTTAACGCCATTCAGCTGGCTGGACAGTTTCTGGATCAATTGTCCGTTTTGCGCGGTTTTGCTGGCGGTCGTGGGCTGGTAGTCGTTATAGCGCTGCTCATGCAGCCAGCCTTGAGCCATTTTGCGCACCTGGCCGGGCTGCAGCTGCTTGCCCGCTTCCTTCCGGGCCGCATCGATGACGAACTGGTAGAACTCGTCAGTCGGGCTTTCCATCTGGCCCCAGCGCATCGCTGCGCCGTTGCGGTCCTGCTTGTGGTTGTACACGGCCCAGAACTTATCAAACCAGTGCGCCTGGCGTTTATCCAGGGCACGGTAATAATCCGTGCCCTGACGCGGCTGGCTGGGCTTGGTGTCGCCATAGCCATGCTCGGTCAGCCAGTTCCACATGTCTTCGGCATAGGCCAGCGCCGCCTCGCGCTTGTTAGCGCTAGGCAGGCTGCGGGCGATGACGGCTTGCACAAAACGCCTTTTACTCATGGGCCGCCGCCTTCGCCTCTGCCTCCTTGCTCTTTTTCTCGTCTTTTACAAGGTCATATTGCTCAATCCCCCAGGCAATAGCGTAACAGCACCAAATAAAGCGATGGGTGTATTCGGTAAAGTCGTATTCCCATGCATCAGGCCCAAAAACGTCTTCGGCAGTGAATTCAAGAAATTCATCATCGCTGATTTCTATGCTATTAAAATCACACTCTCGCAGCGCCTCATATGCTTCATGACCATCGCTAACGCTAGATACGAGGTCTTCTATCTGATCATTAAAGTCCTCAAGAGCTTCTCCTGATAAGTCATGTTCCTCAGCAAATTCCTTAGCATCATTTAGCACAGTCTCTTCAAAACTATCATGGCTAAACGCTTTAATACCGCTTCCAAATCGGCTCTCTGATTGGCATTTCTCGGCCCAATACCCAGTATTGATAGACAGCTTTCTACCCATCTTCTTGTTATATTCGCGGTCAGTTCGGAAGAATTCGAACATGTCATGAAGCCTTTCGAATTCATAGCACCCCATATCTCCACGGTATAGTAGTAATCCGGGCGCTGTTATCAGGTCAAAATACATATTAGACGATCCATCACTAAACCTAACGTGTCGATAGATTCCATCATCATGAAGTATTTTGATTTTATGATTCTGAACGTCTTTCAGGAATGATTCAGTTGTTGTCAAGTTGCTCATGCGCTAGCCTCCTCGCGCTTTTTCGCATCTTTAACCAGCGCAGCGATTATCCCGCCCAGCTCGGTGGCGTCACAAAAGGCCAGCGCCTCCTTTTTGTACATGTGCTTAGCCATGGCGGCGGCATACGACCACGGCCTGCCGGAGTCGGCCAGCAGCGCCTCGATCTTTTTCAACTGCTTAACCTTGTCGGTGTTGTGCGGGCGGCCCTTGTGCGTTTTGCTGCCTTTAAAGCCGGCGTTTTTCAGGTGCTCCAGCACTTTGCCACGCTGTTCGGCTGTTAATTCCCCGGCGCTGTTAACGCCGGCGACCTGTTGCAGCATGGCCCGGTAAGTGTCGTCATCCATGCCCAGCTGCTTTTTGGCGATGTGGATCTTCGCCAGCTGTGATTTCTTTTGGTCAGCCATTTTGCGCCTCCAAACCTAATACCGCATCATGACCGCTCATACCTCTGTTAAGGGTTGATTTTCGACCTTCCAAATGCCCAGCCAGTCGATCGCCATATACAGAGTTTCTTGCAGTTCTGCCATTATTGGAGCGAGGCGTTAGCGTTTCTACCTGTCCATAGTTTTTTTTCATATAGGCGGCGATGGAGGCTTCTGCTTGTTTACTGGTAGCGAGAGCAGCTATTTTCCCTCTGACGGCTCCGATCCAGCCCATACAAAAATTATCGGCACGAGCGGTTTTCGTGGCTGAGTTACAGCGCTTCAACTGGGTTTTTATGTATTCCGCTCGATCGCGTTTTACCTGACGCAATAATACTTCGAAGGCATAGCTGGCCAATTGCGGCGATGAACCTATGCCAATAAAAGACCATGCGCCGCGCTCTGTTCTGGTTCTCCAAACGCCATTGGTAAAAATCAATTTGCAGCCAAAAGCGTCAGCGGCAATGAATGCCAGCATCGCCTCCCACTTTGTCGGTTTTGTTTTGACATTGGCCTTGGCTGTGGATTCACTGGCTTCAGCGGCTTGCACGTCGGCAAATGTGATACTGTATTTATCCATCATTGCCTGAGCTTGACGCATCGCTGTCGCTGCTTCGTTAGCGTTACTACTGCCTGCCAGCCGCAGGCATTTTTTAATTTTATCAAGTGCTTTTTCTTGTTCTGTTTTATTAGCCATGTGCGGCCTCGCGATGGTTATGTGGCCTTTTGAAGCCGGCCATTCTGGTTTTGTAATATTCCCGCTCGCCCGCCTCGGCCTCCAGCGCCTGCGCCTGTTGCATCAGGCGGTGGTATTCGGGGCCGGTCATGCCCGCCGCCCTCTGGCGGCAGGCGGCGGCTTTACTGCGCAATTCGTCGATGGTCATCTCACACCACCGCCATATCCAGAGCCAGTTGCTCAAACTTGCCTTCTTGGTTGCGTTCGTAGATGCGCAGATACGCCTTAGTGCTGACCACCTGCATCGAATCGCGCAGCGCTTGCATGGCGTCCTGCCATTGTTCATCGTCAATATCCAGCTGCATCAGGGTGTAGATCCGGCCCAGGCTGATCTTGCCTTCCTGGTCGGTCTGGAAGGCGTGTTCGACCAGGGCCTTGATTTCGGCGCGGCTGCCTTCGGTCCAGCGGTGGATACAGGAATCGACCAGCTCCTTGGCGGCATGCAGGCGTTCGTCGAAGATCTTGACGTCGGCCTGCTGGATCTTGAGCTGATAGCGGCCGTCAAAGCTGCTCAGCGTGATGTTGCCCTTGATGCCGCCCAGTTTGACGCCGTATTTTTCGGCGCTCAGCTCGGCGAAGGCCTGGATGTCGCCGAAGGCGTCGGTCTTGAAGTCGGCCATCAAGCCGCGCAGGTCGTTGGCTTTGCTGACGATCTCCAGCACCAGGTTGTTGCGGGTCTTGTCGATATCGCTGACCAGTTCGGCCGGTACCAAGTGGCCGCTGCCGTTTTTCAAGTAGCCTTCGGGGATTACTGTCTCTCTTAATTTATTCATGTTTGATCCGTTTTTTAATAATGTTATTGGGGGCTCTTGTTCATCGAATAACTTCATAAGTTTTGCAATTCTCATGTTTACTAGCATTGCTCTCCGTTCGATTTTTTCCTGCCTTGCTTGAAGTCTGCCTGGCTCATGTTTGCATGACAGTTTTGTCCAGGCGTCTCTCCATTTGAAATCGATCTCGTATCTTTCACGTATTTCATCTGCTGTCATAAATCCGCCAGTTTCTATGCGGCATCAGTGCATCGCCAGCAGCGGCTTTGGTCGATGCCAGATGACCTTGACGCCATCGACCCCGGCCGCAAACGTCCGGTACACCTTGCCGTCCTTGTCGCTGTGCTGGCCGATGTAAACCGACTCCAGCTGCCGGGTGGCTAGCGTCGCTTTGACGGTGATCGACGGATTGTCGCCAAACTGGCCGGTGACAATCTCGAAGCCCATGCCCTTGAGCTTATTGGCGACCTGGGCGACCCGTTGCACCGGCGCAGGTTTGAGTGGCGAATTAATCAGTTCATAGCTTTTCATCATGCCGATGGCTGATGAATCGTGGGCTTGAGCCTTATTTTGATGATGTTTCATTATCTCTCTCCTCGGTGTTCACAAGTCTGGCAGGCATCCCACCAGGCTTGCTTGGATGCGCCCCCGAAAGGGCGCGCTGATGTGGATCGGTTGTGGCATTCGTCCCGCTCGATGATGTGCCCGGCATAAGGGCACATCACCACGTTGATGTAATGCCGGGCGAACTTATCCAGAATGGTTTTGGGATTCGGATAATGTCCGGTACACACCATGCGCACTGCGCTGTCACTGATGTCCAGCGCAGCGACCAGCGCCTGCGTGCCGATCTCTTCACGCTTGGCCTTGAAGGCCGTTAATAGCTCATCCATTGCTGGCCTCCTTCATGATGACGCTATCTTCCCTGACGACGATCCGGCCGCTGTTGGGGTCGAATACCTGCCCGGATTTGGCCCTGACAACCGGAGCCTGTGGGCCCAAGTTTTTGACAACCGTATAGCGGTTCACGCCGTTGCTAGTCAGCTTGTCGTCGTCGATCGTCTCCACATCGATCACGCCGACGTCCGCCAGCTTTTTCAAATACCGGCGCAGGTTGCTGTCTGCCGATTTCTCTTTGCCGGTGCAAATCGTGGACTGTATTTCGGCCAACGTCATGCTTCTGTTTTTTCTCAACACCCACCAAGCCTTGGCCCTCAGGCCGATGGTCATGGTCTTGGCGCGCGATGCTTTCTGCCCTTGCTGCATTAGTTCTCTCCTCCTAATAGCGGCATCGTTACTTCAAGCCCTTGCGCAGCGACTTCATGGCGTCCTCGCACAGCATCACGCCTTTGACGTCCTCGGCGGTCAGCATCACCTGTCCCTTGGTTAAGGCGTAGTCCTCGAGCGTCCGGCAGGCGTTGGACAGCAAGCGGTAGCGGCCGCGCGACTGCTGCAAGGCCTGCGCCACCACACCCGAATCGACTTCGACTTCGCACAATTCCTTCAAATACAGCGCGCAGTCTTCCAGCGTCGCCGGGGCGAACTCCACCACCGCGCTGATCCGGGTCGAGATATGCGCCAGCTTGTGCTCGCCAAAGCGGTGTTTTTCCGAGGTATGGCACACCAAGACCAAGACGCTGCCGACCTGCTCGCAGGTGCGGCGCAAGAACTCGATGCACTCGGCTTTTTTGTTCAGGCCGTGCTGCGCTTCGTCCAGGATCACCATCGGCTGGCGGTCGGCAAAGGCTTTATTGATGGCCTGCTGCTGCCTAAACATCGAGCCGCCGGAGCAGCCCAGCTCATGGGCCAGCAGTTCACGAAGATAAGTCACGGTCATGCCCGGCATGCCTTCTATATAGATGGCGTTGCGCTCCGCGCCGATATGGTCCATCGCCCGAGACTTGCCGCTGCCGGGCTCGCCGTTGACGTTGATGATGCGGCCTTCTTTCGGGGCCTGAGCCTCCACCCCCGCCAGCATGGTGATGAAGTTGTTGTAATTACTGGTTTTTACAAAATGAGCTTTCATTGTTATTATTTCCTTTCGGTTGGTTTTAAAAATCCGGCTGTTTCCAGTCAGATGGGGGTTTGGGCGGGTGCTATCCGCCCTGATTCTTGGCCTCGTTCATTTTCTGTATCATTTGTAAAGTTTCTAACCGGGTCATCATTTTGGTTTCCGGCTCCTGCCTGTTAAATCCGCCCTCGACAACTAAGCGTTTTAACGGTTCTTCCTGTTCTTTCACGACCACAGGCGCCCGCATCAGCGGTTCAATCACTTCCTGCGGGATGGCCGGGATGCGTTGCAATACTTCGCCGTCGATAGGGCCGTAACGTTCCTGCCGGGCCAGTTCGATCTTGTCCATCTCGCGCTTTTCGATACCGTTGAACCGATCGTCCGCAAGCTTTTCCACATAGGTCTTTTGAAAACCATCGACCTGATTGCCGTTCCATTCGGCGATGCAGATAAACCGCCCCTGCAAGTCGCTGATCCAGACGTGGTCGGCGTTATTCAGGTCGTAAGCCATGCGCACTTTGGTCTTGGCCGGCAGTTCCTCCAGCTTCTGGTGGAAGTAAATGTTATTGATCCAGCGCACTTCGCCACGGAACGGCGTCCGTTGCACCCAAGGCCGGTACAGGTTCAGCGCCTCGTCATCGGTCAGCTTGCACGGCGGAGTCTCAGCAAAGCCCGCGTAATACACTTCCGCCGGGGTTTTTCCGCCCAGAGCGCTGTGCTTATGCTCGTTGTTGTAGGCGTTGAAGCGCTCCTCGCAGGCCCGCATGAACTCCTTCCAGGGCGGCACGAACTCCGGTACGGTGCCCTTACGCTTAGCGCTGTTGATGGCGTTGGTGTTCTTGCGCAGGGTGCCTCCGTCCATGCCCGTGCCTTGAAACGTCGGGAACGTCTTGGCCACCGCAATCGCGGTAATATCCCAAAGCCCCTCGATCAAGCCGCGCCCTTGCGGATTGCCGGGGATGCCGGTTTGATGCGCCACGCCCAGCCGCGACAGCATGCCGCCCTCCGGGCAGTCGATGGTTTTGGCGGTCTGGCCGGAACCGTTGTCCGAGTAATAGATCAGCGGCTTGCCGTGTTTCAGCATGGCTTGCCCTAACGCTTCCGATACCGCGATCTGGTTTTCCGCCAAACTGAACGCCCAGCCGACAATAAAGCGGCTGGCCGCGTCGATAATCACCGTCACCTCCGGCGCGAACGCTTGCCCGTGTTCGGGGTGGCGAACCTTGGCTTTAAAGCTATGGCCGTCGCCGACCCACGCCCAATTGCTCGGGCCGGACCAGTCGCGCCGCTTAAACGCTTTCAGCGCCGCCAGTTCCGATCCGGTGCAGCGCCCGGTTTCCCGGTAAACCAGCGGCACAGTGGCCAGCAGCCTATTAACGGCGGAATAACTGGGCAGTTCTTCCAGCGCCAAGCCTTGCTCGCACCAATAGCGCTTGAATTCGGCATAGGCTTCGGTCAGCCTGGGTTTTTGCGGCTTGCGGTAGAATTCTAAAAGCTTGTCAAACCACCACACATTCCGCCAATCGGTCTTGACCCGCGTCTTGGCCGGCAGGCAGTGCCCGGTTGTGGCTTTCATCCGCTTCCATTTGCCTAACGTGCTTGGCGAAATCTTGCCGATCCGGTTCTCGTTCTTCTTGTCGTTGCAGTGCTGGATCGCATGCACCAGATTCGGCGTTAATTCCCCGCTCGCATAGCCTTGGGTCAGGTAGTTGCACGCGGTGTCGATAGAGCCGGGATAGCTGGCGACAAACTGTAAAAGGTATTGCCGGGCTTCATCGGTCAGGCGTTGGCGCTCGTCGGTTACAGCTGCATCAGTCTTTGATAGCTCTCCGTGATGTACAGGTGCTGGTGTACCGTCATCTTTCCGAATAGGGTTAACTGCCACGCCTGTCTTCCTCTTCCCAGATCTTGCGGCTGTATCAGATTGAGCCGCTCCAATTCCTTGATTTGCAGGATCTGGTTGGCCACATTTCCGGTCATCGGCAACGGCGTGCGTCGGCGCCGAAGCTGTTCGGTTTTCTTCCAGGTTTCCATCTGTTGAAAGCTGCACTGCGGTGCTGTGTCCTCCTGCGGGGTTGCTGCGTGCATCAGAAACCGGATCTGGAACAGCGATAAGTACAGTTCCTGGGACTGGAGTTCGTTTTGCTGGGCTTCGCTGATTGCTTCCGCTGTGGACGGCTGGCGAAGCGCTGTCTGTGTTTGGGTTTTGTCCATGATGGACTCCTTGGTTAAATCGGTAAGTAAAAAGGGCCTGCTGGATGGCTTTTGGCAGGTCTTTCAGGGTATAAAAACGCTGTCTATTCTTACCCATCGTGAATGGCCAAGAGCTATTTGCGGCTTGCCTTTCTATGTTGCGTTTATTAATGCCCGTCGCATTGGTTATCTCCCCCAGCGTGGCGGGCCGGTTTATGTCGCTCATGCGGCATCCCTCTCGTTTGGGCGGAGGTCTAACCCCTGTGCTAAGCTTGGTTTTCCACAACTAAACCGCATAGGTAAGACCTCCATGACAAAATTGAACCGCTATACTTACGCCATCAATGAGCCCGAAGCCTTTGAAGAACTGCTTAAATTCTGGGCAGATCAGGGCATCCATTACCCGGTTTTTGTCGAGTGGCTGGAAGTTCAGCAAGGTTCGGCGGCGACTTACTGGCTCGAAACGGAGCTGTATAGAGCCTCCATCACCATCAACCGGCAAACGGCTGAAGAAACCTTCGCCGTATTGAGTAAGCACAGTCGGGATAATCATGAATTTATAGAATGTCGTGTCGGCGAAGACGCTGAAGCATTCTCGGCGCATAATCATCCTTGCCGATCGGCGTATGATGAATAGCCATACCTAACAGCTCGGATTTATCGCGCTCAAAGACCATGGTTTTGGCGGTCACCAACAAGGCCGCGAATTCCTGCTGATTAAGGGCGTTTTGTTCCAGGTAGTCCGCAAACTCCTTCTTGAAATCGCGAGGTGGGTAGAGGTCCTTCATCATGCGTTTTAAAGAGGGCTGTTTTTTTTCCTGCCGCTTTCTCAAGACTGCGGATTGCAGTTCTTGCGGCAGGCATGTCAGCGCATACAGGCGCTGTTTAAAGCGGCCTTTCCCCGCTTCTTCGCGGTATTCCCATCCGTCTTTTTGAGCCCAGCGTGCGATGGTGCTCTTGTCTTTATCGATGGCGACGGCGATTTCCTCGCTTGATGCGGGTCGGTTAATGTCGCTCATTCCTGCTCTCCTTGGGCCTTGGCTTGCGCGTTGGCGCTTCTTCTACTAGACTCTAAGGCTCTAAAGCCTTGCGGTTTGCGCGTCCCGTCTTCGTTGTAGCGGCTGGGCCAGATCACCATCGGATGTACGCCGATGGCATCGGCAATGCGCTGCTCGGCAATAGGAAAGCTGGATGTCAGCGCCTTTGACAAGGTGCCGCCGGCTTTTAAGCCGTGCTCTTCGGCTAAGGAGGCCAGGGTATATCCGGCTTTATTGAGGGCCGCTTTAATGTCGGCCGGGTGCCAGTCTTGCGCGGGGGCTTCCGCAGCAATGCTGGCTTTTTTTAGGTCTTTTTTATTCATACGTTGCTTACCTTGGTTAGTTAGTTTCGAGTGAATAGATTAGGTCTAAATTTAATACCTGTCAAGACAATTTAGGATTAAATTTAGATGTCGCGCCGGATTAAATTTACGTCTTTTATGAAAATAATAAAACCATTTAAATATCAGTTACTTATAAGTGCGTCACATGTCGCACTTAATAATGGCGAAATGTCGCACTTGAGCATTGAAGGTGCGACACTATGACTATTGGTGAAAGGCTCCGAATGATTAGGACTAAATTAAGTCTTAGCCAGCCTGAGGCGGCGACTAAATTTAAGATTCCACTTAGCACTTGGAAACAATATGAAAAGGGTCCTAGCGAACCAGGATCAGGGGCGCTAAGAGGACTGTCTGACGGCGGGATAAATATCAACTGGGTACTGACCGGTGAAGGGAACATGCTGCTGGACAGCAGCAAAGGCGCGTCTGATCGGCCTGTTGGCTACCAGGTAGACATTAAAGGCCGGAATGAGCCGACAGTCAGCGCAGAATTCGCCCTGCTGCCGTATTATGATGTTGAAGCCTCGGCCGGTCATGGCTGCCTGGTCGATCAAGAGCTCGAAACCGGCCAGATGGCGTTTAGAAAGGATTGGTTAAGTCAAAGAGGGCTGCAAGCCAGCAAATGCAAGCTAATCAAGGCTAGAGGGGACAGCATGGAGCCGACCATTTACCACGGCGACCTGCTGTTGGTGGATACCAGCATCGAATCGATAAAAGACGATGCCATATATATAGTACAGTCGGATCATCACCTGATCGTCAAACGCATCCAGCAGTCCCTGGACGGTTCTTTGACCATTATTAGCGACAACGAGCGATATAAAGAACAAACGGTCAGCCCTGAACAGGCCAAAGAAATAAAAATAGCCGGTCGTGTCCGATGGTACGGCCACGAAATTTGAAAGGCTGTTATTGCGGCAAAAATTTAACGCCAAATATCGCGCAAAATTTTCTTTACTTGTGAATTTTGCGCCAAATATCGCGCAAATCTAAAAAAACGCAAAATTCCCGCTGAACCCTTGTTCCGTCTGGTTCCGCGTCATTCCGCCTAGTTCCGGCTTCGCCTCCAAATATCCCGCTTCTTCACAGCTCAATTTAAAGTTGCAGTGTCTATAGTGTCTATATAGTTGTAAATGTATTGAAGATTTTGTGTTTGTATCCAGGCTAGATGGCATAAGGATTGTTATAA
>Ga0066415_1000126_pt1 | contig 12801 bp, 18 predicted proteins | sample LakWasMet21_HOW5_2_FD_59542 | JGI IMG/M metagenome (GOLD analysis project Ga0066415, IMG submission 59542) | Freshwater sediment methanotrophic microbial communities from Lake Washington under simulated oxygen tension - Sediment Metagenome 21_HOW5 | ecosystem: Environmental > Aquatic >... | reverse complement strand
AATCAAATTATTTTTTCGGATGCTGAGCTTGTCGAAGTATCTTCTTTTCCTTTTCTAAATTTTCCTTGGCTCTGAATTTTACAATTTTAGAAATCAATTCTATTGGCAGCGGTTCATTTAAAGGAAATTGAACGGAGCCTTTTCCTTGTTTGTATACAGATAATTCCTTTTTGAATTCTTCGTGCCCAGTTGGAGTGGCATAAAAACCAATATGTTTTGGAAAGGCTGCATAATACACCAATGGGCCATGAAACTTGAAGGCCGGCATTTGATAACTGATCAACTCTTCGGCATCAGGTACTAATTTCCTGATCGTTTGACGAATCTTTTTTAAACGTGTACGAGCCGGTTCAGGTGCATTTTCAATATACAGGTCTACTTCATCTGGTTTATATGTATAGCCTTTTATCATTGTTTTTTTATTTTGCTGTTGGATCATTTTGAAAAACGCCATGAATGTTTCCATCCGGATCTTTAAAATAAGCTAACCAGCCAAGTGATGGCACAGGCATTTTAGGAACAACAACCGTACCTCCTGATTTTTCAATTTTTTTAATGGTTGCGTCTATATCAGCTACATCAATAGAGTTAGCAATCGGTTGATTGGGATCTTTCTTTTTCATGATGCCACCATTAATGCCGGGTAACTTTTCGTCACCTGTAGTAGCTGCCCAATATTCTCCGGGTATAAACTCCTGGAAACTCCAATTAAACACTTCCTTAAAAAACGTCATTGTTTTTTCAGGTTCATTGCAGGGAATCTCGAAATGCACAACTTTATTGCTCATAATATATATGTTAGGTTATATCTAAAGGTAAAACATTGCCAGGGTTTTATCAAGAATTGAATTCAACTAAACTCATTTTTTACCAAACAGCTTACGCCATAGGCGTTTGAAAAAACCAACCTGTTCTTGTTTCTCTTCCTGCACCGCTTCCGGTTCTTCATCTGCAATAACAACGGGTGTTTTTTCTGCAGTAAAAGATACATCATCTTTAATGATGTATCCATTCTTTGCTTTTTTTAATAATGTATTCACCTTATAAGACTTACCATATTCCTGCTTTTGTTGGCTGTAAGAAATTGTTGTGAATATATTGGTTGAATCAAGATCAATATTTTTAGGATTACTAAATTGCATCACTGTTAGTGTATCACCCCACTTCATATACTTAACAAATGTTAAGCTAGGATCAGTCAAGGTCATATCACTCACATCGCCTTTCGTATAAACCAAAAAATCAATAAGTCTTGGAGCTCTTTTATCAGCATTCTTTTTAAATCGTTGTTTTCCCTTATCCAGGTTTTGTTTGAATGTATACGATTTGGTAAGGCTATCATACATTAATTTTTCCTGACTCAATACCCATAGTGTTGTTCCGTCTTCTTGTAGAACACCATCGTATAATTCCATCTCCGGATCATACTCACTTTTCGCAGGAAAGCTAACTTCAACCGTATCCTTACCTCCGGATTCCAATTCCATATCAATCATTCCTGCTGTAGTTAAAGCCCCACCATTCACATCTACCGCAAACATTTTTTGTTTGATCATGTTTTTGGTAGAATTTACTAAAGTTGCATTGGTAACCGATACCGTATTTTTTTGAGATTTAATTTTGATCCCATCCTTTGCAGAGATTATTGTATTAGTTATTGTTGTCGCAATTAATAGAGAAGAAACATACACTTCAACACGGCGATTATTTTCCAGATCACTGTTATTAGAAAACTGTTCGCCGAAAAATTCGTAAGAGATGGTACTTTTTTTATTTTGATATTTAAGCATCGCATACACTGCCTTTGCTCTTTTTTCTGATAATACTAAATTAGAATGGCTATTCCCTGTGCTATCGGCATAACCTTTAATGATAATGGTTGTTTCCAGATTCTTGTATCGTTTTAATGAATCAGTAAATACCTTATTCAAGGTAAAGCTGTTGTGATCAAATTTAACAACCAGCTGTGGTTTCATCTGGCTAATAGATGTTAGGGCAATACATAGTAACAGATAAGTAAATACTCTTTTCATGGTATACCTAAGATACAATTATTTTTTTATTGAAAAAAAGCTGGTACGTTACTCTAATTTTTTAAAAGCCACATTATCACCAATCTTCCAGCGATCACTTGTATGATAAATGTATTTGAACCTTATGATGAATTTATCTTTACCGGATTCAAAATAAATTTCCATAGAATTAAATACAACATCTTTATTTTTATCTGGAATTGAGTCAAGAGTATTAGTAACTATTCTCTCTATTTTTTCAGTTTTAATATACGTTGCGTTATTCCAATTAACCTTAAAATAGGTTGTATCCTCGCGAAACCGTTGACATTTAGTTTTAAACTTTTGTATATGATAGGGTTGCTTTTTAATCATATTTTTAGTCTCACTTGAATTCAATTCTACTTTGTACAACTTACTTATTTCTATCATATCATTTCCATTGATCACCAACGAATCTAGCCTATCCAGATTATTTGATTTAAAACTCGAGAAAATCGCTTCTCCAAGCTGCTCATAACTCTTTTGTGCGTTGATAGTTAACGTTACACTTATCAATAGAAACAGTACAATTATTTTCATAGTGTATTATCAATTTCAATATCGTATTTATATAAAAGTCCTGCTATTTCTGATAAGGCAAACTTCGCCTTTTTGAGGCGGTTTATTTCAGGATCGATGGCATAATTAAAAGATGTTCTGAGATCAGCTTTTTCCAAAATGGTGTTTTCGAATTTTGCTCCACTTAGATCGCATTTATCAAAGAGAGCCGATGTCAGATCACATTGTATAAAATCTACTTCCTGCAGTTGCGAATTTTTGAAAGTTGTCTTTTTTATTTTCTTTTGGTAAAAAGAAGAATGATTCAAATTGCAATTTTCAAAACTAACGGTAAAGCCAAACTCATTACAGTTTTCAAAGAGAAGTCCAAGCATTTTGCAATCTTTGAATTTCACATCTCTAAACATTGTTCGTGTGAGTTTAGCCAGACTCAAATTGCAAGCTATAAACTCGCAATCAAAAAACTTAATCTCTGTAAGATCAGCATTTGAAAGGTCACAATTACTGAACACACAATCTTCGTATTCGCCTTTTGCCAAAGGCTCTAGTGTGAAGTTGATCTTATCAAAGGTTTTTTCTTGTATGTAAGCTTGGTTCATTATTGCTTCCGTTATTTTAATCTTTCTAAAACGCCTTTTCGTTTCACAATGTTTTTATAATCCCACTGAATGTCTCTGGATTTTTTAAGCCAACGCTTCAGGTCTTTGGTATTAATTTGTTCGGCAGAGGTATAGGTAATAGATGCATCTTTAAATTTGCCGCTTTTACCAGGTATTAACAATTCTTCTTCAAAAGTCACACCACTCCAAAACATTAACCGTATTCCGTCTTTCAATTTACTGTAGCCGGTAATAGGATTGCCCTCCAAAAACCAAACCGGATGTGCATGCCATATCTTATTTTCGGCTTCAGGCAAACCACGGCTAATTTCCTCTGCCAATACATTGCAAATTTCTTTGTCCTCAATAGATTGAGAATCGTTGTAGGTTTGGATATCTTTGTTCATTTTTTATTAATCTAAGTTTAGTAAATTTCTTTCGCCGAGTCACCGCTTTTGCAAATGCTTTGGTGTCAGCCCGCATGACAGTAAGTATAGTTATATTTCAATACTTAAGCCAGCTGCTTTTAATTCTTTAATTAACGCAAAGCCAATCTCTTCAATTTTAGAGTCGACCTGTTTGTAAATGAATCCACTCAAATCACTTGGTATTATTACATTTCCTTTGTGTAAAGCACAAACTCTGTTCCTTCCAAGTTTCGCAACGAAATAACCAAATTCAAATATTACATTTGGTCTTGCTCTATATTCTTTTTTTCTTTCAGAATCGCTCAAATCAGCTTGATCTATGGTATAAGCAATTTCGTCAGGTGTAAGTAAAATGAACACATATGCTACATCACTGTTTGTCTCAAATTTTTCTATAATTGTTTTACCTTCATCCGCTTCGCGGTGTAAAACAATTGGTTTAAGTCCGATATGTGCGAGAAAAACTTCTAGCTCAATCTTTAAATTATGGTCATGCCCGTGAACTATAAAGACTTTTTTCTTACTGGAGATGTTTGCTGTCTTTTTTTTCGTTATTTCAGAAATGTCCTCTTTTTTATTTAATACAAGTAGTTCATCAAAAGGGTCTCCATCTTCAATTAGACTTTTTATAGCTTTTAATGCGCCTATATAACCATCTTTGGCTTTGTCGAACTCTTCTCTGTAATTTCCTTCAATTCTAGCACTCTTTGCTGATTTCAAATATATGTAAGGTTCGGATTGTTGTTTTACAGTTAAGGATAAAATTTGTTCGATTCTACTTGCCCAGGTGTTGAATGCCGCAGAAGGCTCCTTTCCATAAATTGCCTCTGGCCCATATTGTGGATTATGGTAACTAGAATTTTCCCAAGTAAAATCGTTACCTTTTATTATAAGCTTATTTATTTTGTCTAGAATGTTTTCCATAATAATTACGCATACCTACTTATTGGAGCAATTCCACCCCATTCTCTCAAATTTAACAAATTTACCCGACAATTTAAACTTCAATAATAGCAATAATATAGCCGAATTTAATCGTTTACAAATAACTATAACCGAATCTAAACGAGTAATAACCGAATAACCTTTTGTGCTCCACTTACCTTTGTCCTGTCGAAATGATGAAGCGCTTCAAAAAATCAAAACGACTTAATTTATAGAAAAGAAATATTAATCTCACCATCCTTCGCTTAGGCTTCGGCTGGTACAAAAACCAAAAAACCATGAACAACTTAAGAAACCGCGTACAATTAATCGGACATTTAGGAGCAGCACCAGAAGTAAAAACCATCATCGGTGGTAAAAAAGTAGCTAAAATTGTGATCGCTACCAACGAAACCTATAAAAATCAAAAAGGTGAAAAAGTAACCGAAACTACCTGGCATAATTTAACCGCCTGGGGTGCTACGGCCGATATCATCGAAAAGTATTTACAAAAGGGTGCCGAAATAGCTATTGAAGGCAAACTGCGTAATAACAACTACACAGATAAAGATGGCGTGAAACGTTATGTAACCGATATTGAAATTAATGAATTGGTGATGTTGGGAGGCAAGAAGGCTTAACCATTGCCGTGTCTTCGAGAGCCTCAGAGAGACCGTCTCTAATAGAAAACAAAAAAGGCTGATTACAAATTGTAATCAGCCTTTTTTTATGTATTAAAATCTTATTTATTTAATAACCAAAATACCATCTGCTAAAAAGCGAACTTCTTTTTTGGGTTCTTTGATCGCATCAATTTCTGCTTTCGATTTTTTAGCATCTTCAGCGTAATGTTTCAATTCTTCTATGCTGGTGGTTTCATTCCAGGCTATACCTTCTAACACTACCGTTTTGCCTTCGATAGCTGTTGGCACAAAAAATTCATAGTCTTTCATTTTCACAAAAGCTGTTGTTTTTTCATCAATTTGTAAATTCATCCAACAGCCTTTTTTAGAGCAAGAACTCACTACTACCGCTCTTACTTTAACTTTGATGGTGTCTTTTGATTGTAACATAACGGGTACACGAGCAATGCTCAAAGCTCCTTGTTCTGTAATTTTTGCGCCATAAGTATCACCCGGTAATGCTTTACCTTCAGGTGCCTGTGCATTCATATTAATTGCTAAAAAAGCAAGTGCTAATGATCCTATTAATTTTTTCATGTGGTTTTTATTTTAGTCTAACAAAGATAAACTTATTTTGATATTTTACTAGAGTCAACGGGTGTTGTTTGGTCTGCCTTTCCTATTTCTGGATCTGATTTTTGGGCATCATTGGGATATTCTCGTTGTACCGCGCCCATGCAACTACTGGTAAAAGCAACCAATCCGGTCAATATGCTCAAAAAGGCTACGCGAGCCGGTATAAATCCTACTTTAGTTTGAATGCGTGTCTTCAACTGCCAAATAATACGTTCTACTCTATTCCCTTCATTTAATTGAACCGATTTAAATCGTCCGCATACATGTTCCGTAGAACTATTTTGAAAATAGTGTTTGATCTCTTGTTCAGTCATATTTGTGAAATCAACCACAACTTTTTGGCAAGATTGGCAAAAACGTCCGCCGTTAGAAGACGTCATTGCTTTATAATTTTCATGACAAGGGGATTTTATTTTCATGTTATAAATTTTAGTTCAATATTATTTTTATTTTTTCTTTTTGCTTGATCAAAAAGAAACAAAAAATCAAGACGAAATGCCAACTCCAATTCGCCAAAACCCACCGCACAGTTTACTCTTAAAATTTAAGTTTACAGTCCAATCAAATAGCCGAATAAATAGCTATTTCAAAATACAAAGTTTTTTTATGGCTCCTGACTTTTTTAGTTTCAAAAAATATACTCCATTGTCTATATCCAAAACAGGTATTCTCGTTTCTTCCTTTGACAATCTATAATGTGCTATCATTTTACCTTGAATATTGATCAATTCAACATCTTCTTCGGTAGCATACACTCTTTGTACCTCCACATAATCCTGAGCAGGATTAGGAAACAATTGCCATGATATATTTTCGGGACTTAATTCGGTAATTGATACTACAGGATTCAGATTGATCGTTATTGTATTTGTAAACAAACAGGAATCTATGCTCAAAGGTAAAAAGTTAGAAACGAATAACTTAAATGTTACGGTGTAATTTGCCGGTATTGCTTGGGTCACATCAAACTCTATAGCCGCAGTTGCTGTATCATCCGGATTCCAGGAAGAAGCAAACACCTGCCAATGATTACCGCCATGATAAGTCATACCTGAAGGTAAAGGAGTTGTTTCTACTAATCTGGCTAAAGGATAAGCAAAACCTGTAGTTGTATTATTGACGATGGGAATGGCAATGACAGAATCAGTAGCTATTAAGCCTGTTTTAAATTCTACATCCTGAGAAATATATTGAATAGGCATCGCATCACACACCACAAATTGAGCCTTAGCCAAAACAACACTTATCAATTGAATGAATAACAATAGTATTATTTTTTTCATATTGTATGATTTAACCATTAATTGAATTTAATGATTTTTCCATTCACAAAATCAAAATTAACATCTCCGCGTATTTTAAAATTGGAGGTAAAAGCATAATCATTATTTGGCAACCACCCTTTTTTGGATTGGTCAATGATAATAAACAAGCCGTATTCATCGCCCGCGGCGCAAAACCAATCTAAATTACCAAAATACAAAGGTGTATTTTCTATAGCATTGATCCGGTAATAAATATCGGCAACGTTATTTATGGATATACCTATTTCACTCACACATAAAAACTGTTTGGCATTAAATGCTTCATCAGAATATATGTTCAGATTTTTTCGGGCAATTAATTCTACGATGTTTTTATCGGGATCATAAAAATAAATAGACTTGGCATTCCAGTTTATAAAATCAACCAGTTCTTCTCCCTGATAAGGCAATACATTTACACGTTGTTTTAGCCAAGCTAACGCTTCGTGCTCTTGATTGGAAGGGATGTTAATGGCAAAATGATAAGGTTTAGCTTCAGTAAAATACTGTAATTCTAAAATAGTATCGCCAAACTTTAATTCAACAGATGTTTGGGTTTCGCTGATCACCTCTACTCCTAAAACATTTTTATAAAAATCTGTTTGAGAAACAAGGTTAGGGGTGTATATGACTAAACGACTGATTTTCATACATTCTAAAAGTCATTTTAAAATTATTTACAACATTAATTTCAACTTAGGGCCGGTAAACACGAAACCACAACGTTCATAAAACGCTACCGTACGCTTCCATCGTTCTTCGGTTGGCGCTGTTACATCTATACGTGTCCACCCTTTTTGTTTCCCAATATGTTTAACATCAGTAATAATTTGCGAGCCAATGTTATTAGAACGAAAGCCCGGTTTAATAAACATTTCATCTATCAAGCCATATTTCCCTCCCGCATAAAACGATTGACATTCGGTAAGGGTTACCAAACCCGCAACCTGGCTATTATGGTCATATGCCAAATAAACTTCTGTTTGCTTGGAAGCCAGGATCTCTTTAACCATTCGTTCATTTAAATAAACAACAGATTCTTCTTCCTCGCCTAACTCAATATATAAATCTTTCAGTAATTGAATGATCAGCGGAATAGAATCGCTATTTGCCTTTTCCAGTTTCATAACTTTCAGGGTTTAAATACTTATATAAAGTTAAGGCTTATTGTACGTCTTTCAAAAGGGTAAAACCTAACCTTGGTATATATTAACTATCATAAATTTTAAATAGTTGATTCAAAATAGTTATACTTGTATTTAAGTCCCATTTTATTAATATTCAACATAATTTAAAATGAAAATCAAAAACATCTTTAGTAAGAACAAATCAACAGTAAAACAAACTTCAAAGCTTACTGTATTGAAAAAAGATCAACTGGAAAAAGTAGTTGGTGGAGAAAGAACTTTCGGTGATGGACATGATGTCAATCAAAATGTTGGCACTACAATAAACAAGTAAATAAAAAAGAGTTAATGTAAATACATTAACTCTTTTTTATTAGTTCTCAAACCTAATGGGTTTTTAAGATCATTCTAAAGTAATATCAGAACATTTTAATCTACCTTTAGCATTTCTTTCCTGTTCTTCTACATCAGTAGGAGTAGTTTCTGTACCACCGATAATTTTTTCTAATTGAGTTTTCTCGATTTTTTCTATTGTTGCTTTCACAATAGTTTTTTTAGTGTTAAAAATGTTTGATAATTTCATAAAATATAATTTTCACTAAATATAACCACTAAATAACAAATATTATAGATTAAATGCCGTTTTCTTTCGACTAAATTAATCCTCATGCCCTTTGGCATTTTTGATTTTTTGTTGCAAATACAATTCTTCTTCTATTTGCATTTGTAATTTCAATGAATCACTGATGTCTTTTTCTCCCAGTTTTTCCAGATTTGGTTTACCGGCATTAACCCAAGCAGTGTACCACAAACTACCCACCATAATAATACTTTCTCTCATACGGCGCTCTACCTGGCCATTAATCATTAGATCATAACGATTGGTGTATTCAACAGAATATACTTTAGTCATAGCCGCACCACGATTTTCAAAAGCATATTTTTGGTCCTGAGGAAATTCTTTATTTAAAGCTGCTTCAAATTTCAACACACTATCTACCGCCATGTGACTATCGTATACCACTTTCCAGGCTGTTTTAATTGGAGAATCTACATAATGCGCACGTCCAACAAAATAATCGTAATCTTCAGCTTTCAATTCAGGTATCCTACTTTCCCAAAAACCATGAATACCTCTTTGTCCGGTTAATTGCCCATTATAATTTTCGGTTGTATGCAGTGGTACATGCGCATCAGCAATGTAATGGCCTATATCAGCACTGTAACTTAAAATACGATCCAAATTTTCATCTTTAAAGGCATTCATCAATTTATAATAATGTTTTTCAATTTGCCAAGGCACAATACCATAAGCCATCAAAGTATCTTCGGTATATTTTGCTACCGCTTGTTTCCAAAATTTCGGCACAGAATCAAATGCATGTTCACCATAATGATCAATATCAATATAATGTCGTGGTGCTTCACCTTCTACACCATAACGTCGTTTATCCGGATCAACCGCATGATTGGTAACAAACTCAATATGTTTTTTGTAAAACGTTACCATTTCAGGTGGCAATGTAAATACGGCCATTCGGTTGATCCGTTTGTGACCATAAAAACCCCATGATTGCGCGGATTCTTTTGGAAGCAAAAAAATCAATACCAAACAAACACCAGTAACTATTAAAATTCGTTTTACCATTTATTTTTATAACACTAATTATATTTTAATTCCAATTACCAAAACATCATCTACCTGCTCATAGGATTGTTTCCAATCTAAAAATTTCTTCTTCACAATTTGATATTGCTCATCAGCCGATAAACCGGCAATAGACAATAACATGTTCTTCATGTTTTTCGTCATCATTTTTTTACCCTCATGTCCTCCAAACTGATCAGCATAACCATCCGTAAAAATATAAAGGGTGTCATTCTTTTGTAAACTCACCTTAGTTGTTGCAAACTCCTGGTCATCGGAGGTAAATCCTGCAATAGCTGTTTTTTCAGATTTATATTCAATCAATTCATTCTCGCGGATCACGTATAAAGGACGGTTTGCGCCGGCAAATTCAACCTCATTGGTTAAGATATTAAACTTTAATAAAGCAATGTCCATTCCATCTTTTTGTTTCGATGCATCTAAATGTTGTTTTAATACTTGTTTTATCTGAACATTTAAATAAGATAAGATACCACTAGGTGAAGTGATTTTTTTCTCAAAAATAGCCTGTACTATTTTATCCACGCCAATAATACTCATCAAAGCTCCTGGAACACCATGTCCGGTACAATCAGCGGCAATACAATAAAAATCGGTTCCCACCTTACTAAACCAGTAAAAATCTCCACTCACCACATCCTTTGGCCGGTAGTAAACAAAGCTTTGATTAAACTGACTGGTAAGTTCTTTTTTATCAGGTAATAAGGCTAATTGAATTCCCTTAGCATATTGTATACTATTATCAATTTCCTGTTTCTTTTCTGCTATAATATGGTTTTGAGTTTGAAGTTGAATGTTGGTTAAATGTTTTTGCTTGTTTTGACGCAACAATAAACCCGCAATAACCAACACAACCATTGCTACTACAACGAGGCCAATAATGAAATAACTTTTTTTCTTGTTTTTCAGTTCCTGTATTTCATTATTTTGTTTAAGCTGTACTACATTAGCTTCTGATTTTTCTAATGAATAAGTACTTTGTAAATTACTTATACTTGTTGAGTAAGCTTCCTTATCTACGGCTTCTTTTAAAACCATATATTCTTTATAATAATCAAACGCTTTTTGGTAATTCCCGAGTTTGTAATAACCTTCTCCTAAACCTTTGAGGGCAACCGCTTGAGCATCTCTGAATTCATGTTTTAAATTATAATCATATACCATTTGTAATTTATTAATGGCATCAAGAATTTTATTCATCTCCAGTTCACACAACCCAATATTTAACAAACTGATCATCATGCTTGATGAATCTTCATTAATACGATGCAAGTCAAAACTTTTATTCTGATAAAACAAAGCCGTTGTATAATCTGAATCTTTAAAATAAAGTTCTCCCAAATTACCATAAAACATGCCTCTTTCCTGGCTGTATTCTTTAACCTCTCCCACTTTGATTCCTTTTAAGAAATAAGCAGCAGCCGAGTCAAAATATTGTTTCTTTTTTTCAGTATTAAATCTATCAGCATAGTAACTTCCAAGGGCATTATAAATTCGTAATAATCCAAAAGAGTCTTTTGCGGCAGAATATAAATTCAACGATTTATATAAATAATGATCTTCCTTATAATTGTGCTGTTGGATACAAATGATCCAACCAATGTTATATAAAGAAAAAGCTATTTGTTTGTTGTCTTTTATGGAATCGCTGATACGATAAGATTTAAAATAATAACGTTGCGCCTTATCATAATCTGTATGAAACCAATGGGCATCTGCCAAACAGTTGCTGGCTTCTATTTGGCCTTTGAGGTATTTTAATTTTACAGACAATTCTAATGCCTGATTGGCATAAACAACTGAACTTTTAAAATCTTCGTTACTTAGTTTGTAAGATAAACGGATCAGTTTTTTTACTTTGATCGTATCTTCTTTACAGGTATCTATAGCCGCCTTTAATTCTTTAATAATTGTTCGCTCCTGGCCTAAGCACAGTTGAGTAAAAAAAATGGTTACTGCAAAATATATAAACTTAATCTTTGACATAAAGTATTAAAGATATACAAAAAAAATACTTTATTAAAAAATAATCACTCACAAAACAGCTTATAAAAAGTAAGAAATTAGGTCTGAAATTTTGTACCTTTATGGTAAATTCAAGCATCATTTTAAATGAAACGAAATTTAAAATATGTATTGGTCATTTGTCTACTATTAGTAGTAGAGGGAGTTTTGTTGGCTCAATCTCGTATTCAAAATTTAAATGTCACTCAATACAAAAACAATATTCAAATTAGTTGTGTTTTAGGCATGGGAAGTCCCTGCTCGGGTTACAAAATTGAGCGTTCTTCCGACTCATATTATTTCGAAACCATCTATGATTATGCAGGAGTTTGCGGCAGTGATGAAAAAGAATTAAGCATTTCTTACATTGATCAAAATCCTATTAAAAATGCCACAAATTATTATAGAGTAGTAATTCCGCCTTCAGATTATTCAGCAATTGTAGCAAGTGCTTATATCGAAATTCCTGAAAGCGGTTATCTTTTATTACAAAACCCCGTTACAGATACTTTTACGTTATATACCAATCAGCAAGAATCAGGTACAATAATGATATACAATCAACAAGGACATAAGGTATTAGAATTTAAAGGAACACAAGAGGGAATGTTTAAAGAAAATGTTTCTGATCTACCCGTTGGACTTTACTATTTTACTGTTGAGAATAAAAAAATCAGAGGCAAATTTCTGAAAAATTAAATTCTTAGTCCATTGCAATTGTATCAAATAAAAAACCCATCCACTGTAATTAGCGGATGGGTTTTCATTTTAAGTATTTATCTACTAAGCCTTAGCTTCTTGTGCAGCCTTAATTTTTGCTTTGATATTTTCAGTTGTTGTAGAGTTTGGTCTTTCAATAGCAGAACCTGTAGCTCTATCCCATACTAAACTAGCTAATACACCTAACGCACGAG